>Ga0180007_10000337_pt1 | contig 83171 bp, 102 predicted proteins | sample MM_PC_MetaG_FD_121122 | JGI IMG/M metagenome (GOLD analysis project Ga0180007, IMG submission 121122) | Groundwater microbial communities from the Aspo Hard Rock Laboratory (HRL) deep subsurface site, Sweden - MM_PC_MetaG | ecosystem: Environmental > Aquatic > Deep subsurface > Groundwater...
CACGCTTCGACGATGGCGGCGTAGGAGGAGGCGAGGCTCAAGGCCGAGCGTCGCAGGGCGCCTAGGGCGGCCGGGATGGAGTTGTCGTACGGGACGAGCCCGAGCCGCGCGGATACGGCGTCGATCGCGTCGAGCGCCTCGCGGATATCGGCGGCGCGCAGGGCGGCGTCGACGCCGGAGTCGATTATCGATTGCGGGACTAACGGCGAGGGGCGAGCCCTCTCCTCGGAGAACGACTCGATGGTGGCGAGCACGTCCCGCTCCTCGAATACGGGATTGTATCGGAGGAAGGCCTCGGCTAGCTCGTCGGCCTTGGCCTTCTCGAGGGCCGCGACCAGCGCGTCCTTGGACGCGGCCAGCCTGGCGCGCTCTTCCTCCGCGTCCCGCGAAAGGGCTTCTATCCGGCCTTCGTAGTAGGCCGTCAGCTCCGCGCGCTCGAGCTCGAAGAGCCTGCGCTCCGACGCGATAAGCTCCTCGTTCTTCTTAGCCTGCTCGAGCATGCGGCTATCGTAGGTCTCGAGGGCCTTGGCGGCGTCGTCGAGCTCGGCCTTCTTCGCGGCTATCAGCGGATCGTAGCGCTCCCGAATGGCGGCGATAGCGGCGTCGCGCTTCCGTTGCGCGGCGGCTATCCGCGTGCGCCTGGCGCCCTCGGATATGCGCTCGACGGCGAGGAGCTCGGCGTCGGCATCGTAGGCCCGGCTCGCGGCGAGGATCTCGGCGTCCATGGCGCGCTCGAGGTCGCCCGCCTCCCTGTTGAGGCCGGCGAACTGCTCCTCCGTCCGTTTTGCAACGTCCAGGAGGTCCTTCAGGTTGAGGTCCTCGAACGAGCTGACGTCCACGGTCTGGCTCTCGGTGGAGCGCTCTATCGCCTTGGTCATCAGGTAGGCTGTGAGGGCGAAGCCCGCCACCGTGAGCGCGGCGATGCCCACCACGAACAGCGATCGGTTCTTCTTCGTGGCCGCGAATTCGTCCGCCAGGTTGTACTGCCTGCCGCTCTCGATAGACTCGAGCGACTTCGATAGGTACTCCTTGGAGCTGTCGGAGACTATCTTCTTTATTTTGTTCGCATCGCCCATATACCGTTCCATTCCGATGGCCTGTCGCCCTCGAGCCGCCTATTGAACTCTTCCATCATGGGCAGGCCGCACGCCTTCCATGCCTTCCTCGCCGCGTCCCAGTCCCCCGCGTAGTACGGCGCGAGGCCCGCCTCGAAGGCGTCGAACTGGAGCGCCGCGGCTTCGTCGACCGACGCGGCGGGGACCGGCCAGAAGATGCGCTTGCCCTCGAGCTTGCCCTTGACCTGTACCATGTCGAGCTCCACGAAGCGATATCCCGATCCCGCCGCCTCTTTCCTGACGAAATCGGAACAGATTATTGGTACCTTATAGATCCTCGTGAGCCCTTCCAGCCGGGAGGCCGAGTTGACGTTGTCGCCTATGACGGTATTGGTCATGCGCTCGTACGAGCCTATGTTGCCGTAGAACACCTCCCCGCCGTCGATGCCGACGCCCACCTCCACGAGGACGGCCTTGAGGACCTTCTGCTCCTTTTCCGACAGCTCGCCGTGCTGGCGTACCAGCAGCTCGGTCTTCTCCAGCATCGCCTTGCGGAGAGTGGCGGCCACTTCCTGGATCTTGACGGCCGCGTCCAGGGCCTCGACCGACTTATTCTGGCCGGTCGGCATGGTGCCGAAAACCGCGAGCAGGGCGTCCCCGATTATCGAGCCCACGACGCCGTCGTTGGCGTGGATATGCCGTATCGCCCTATCGTAGTGCAGGTTCAGGACGTCGATGATATCGTTCCCCAGCGTCTCGGTCATATAGGTGAAGCCCTTGATGTCGGTGAAGAGTATCGTCAGCTCCCTCGTCGTGCCCTCGAGCTTGATGGCGTGGTCGGCGTACGCGCGCTGGGCGACGTCCTGCGTCACGAACCGCTTGAATATGAGGAGCAGCGTGTTGATCGTAGAGGAGAGCGCGTTGAACGAGGCGCCCAGGTAGGTGATGTCGTCGTTAGGGGCGTCCGCCAGATCGATGAGCTCGAGCTTCTGGTCGGTCTGCATCCGCATCAGGTCGTCGGTAAACCGGGTCACGAAGCGGAGGATGCGGCGTATCAGGACGACGCCGATAGCCAGGCATATAATGGTCATCGCGGCGATGATCAGGGACACGCGCACAAAGATCGCCAGCGAATCCGCGTAGAATTCCGTCTCCTCCTCGGCGCGCACGAGGAAGGCGTCCCATTTCTCGTTATACTTATACACGCTGAAGTATCGAGAGCCGCCTATCGAGAACCGCAGCTTGCCCTCGTCGGTACCGCTCGCTCGCGAACCGACCATCGAGGCCAGGGCCGCCTCGTCCTCGAAACGCGGCCAGCGCTCTGAGCGGGAGGCCCAGAAGAGCAGCGAGCCGTCCCGCTTGACGCCGAACGCCGTCGAGCGTAGCCCCTGCAGGTTCCTGGCCGCCGATTCCTCGATAGCGTCGAGGGCGCCCGCGGAGTCCCGGCTGAATTCGAAGATGGAGTACTGGTTGGCAGCCGTGCCGTAGAGCTCCTTCAGGTCCTTGACGAGCAGCCTGTTGGCGAGCTTCAGCAGCTCGCCGCGGTTAAGCGTAAGGTTGATGTAGTTCGAGGCGAGGTTCGACATGAGGATGAACACGGCGAACAACGACACTATCTTAGCCACGATCGGGACCACTCGAGTCCCGCTGATCTTCTTCCCGAAGACATTATTGAGCTTGGCCATAATTAGCTATATCATAGCGTATTTTTGGCGGTTTATTATAAAAACTTCGATCTTAATGAATTTTTATCCAAACGTACGTATATTCGTAGCATATACTGATGAGGGCAAGGCCATTAAGGGGATCCTGATGATACGGCGGGCCTTACGCAGGTTGCTACCTATAGATCTATTGACCATATCGTTCATACTCGTAAACATCGCGTACGTTTTCGCCGCCAGGGGCCTCATCGAGGAGCCGTTCTCCATCCTATCCGGCTACGCGCTGTGCCTCGGCGCCACCGCGCTCATAATCGCTATTGGCGACCCCGAGCGGGGACCGGCTCGCGCTTCTCCCATCGCCTCGGTCTTCCGGGGCGCCCGCGGCTTCGTACGCCAGGCGTACCCGTTCGCTTTCTTGGCGTTCTTCTTCCTCGCCGTAACCAGGTTCGATACGGTCGTTTTCAAGAGCGACCTCGATCCTTATTTCGCCGCGATGGATACGGCCCTCGTGGGATCGGTGCCTAGTTCCTGGCTGATGGCGAAGTATCCGTCGTTCCTGCTCTCGGAGCTACTGCACGGGGCGTATATCGTCTATTACGTTTCGATTCCCGGCCTGGCCCTGTGGCTCTACCGGAGGAACAAGCGGGGATTGTCGGAGTACGTGTTCGTGGCGATGCTCGTGTTCTACGCCGCCAGCCTCGTGTACGCGATCGTCCCGGTAGTAGGCGGCCGCTTCGACCCCGCCGTTCAGGCGATGACGGAGACGTATCGCTACGGGCCCTTCACGAGGGCGATGGCGTACATCTATAGGAGCAGCGGGCATCGCGGCGCGGCCTTCCCGAGCGCGCACGCCATGCTGAGCCTCGTGATAGCCCTGATAGCCAGGCGTCGAGCGAGGCCGCTCTGGCCCCTCCTCGGGATCAACGCCGCCCTCGTGCTCGCGGCCACCCTGTACTGCGGTTACCACTACGCGGTTGACCTCGTCTCCGGCCTCGCCTTCGTGGCCGCGCTCTATCCGCTCGGCCTCCGGCTTCAGTCATCGGCCAAGTCGGGATACCCCGCGGCCGCGCTAGAGGGATCGGACGCGGCCTAGGGGCCCTCTCTCGCTACTGTACGAGCGACAGGATACCCGTCGTTATGAACGGCACGAAGGTGACTAGCAGCACGACGGCCATCTGAATAGCCAGGAACGGAAGGACGTCGCGGCACACCTCGAGGAACGGCCGCTTGAAGCGGTACGAGGCCAGGAAGAGGTTGAGGCCCACGGGCGGCGTCAGGAATCCGACCTCCATGTTGATAATGAATATGATACCCAGGTGGACGGGATGTATGCCGTACGCCAGGCCCAGGGGGGCGATGAGCGGCATTACCACGAGTATCGCGGAGTAGATGTCCATGAGGCAGCCGGTCACGAGCAGCGCGACGTTGAGTATTAGGAGGAATACGATAGGGGAGTCGATCCTCGCCCGCACCATGTCCACGAGAGCGTTCGGGATCTGGGCGTCGACGATATAGTACGAGAGCATCTGGGCCGAGGCTATGATCATGAGGACCCCGCCGATAATCGGTATGGCCTTCATTATGATGCCCGGTAGCTCGCGCGGAGAGAAATCCTTGTTCACGAACAGCTCGATGGCGATGGTATAGATGACGGTGAGCCCCGCCGTCTCCAGGAGCGAGAACGTCCCGGAGAAGTAGCCGACTACTATGAAGACCGGGAGCAGCAGCTCCCAGACCGCGCCCTTCAGCGACGATAGCGTCTTTCGTAAGTCGAATTTCTCCACGGGCACCTTGTAGCGGTACGAGGCCCATACGCCGGCGCCGAGCATGGACAGGACCAGGATGATGCCGGGGACGAGCCCGCCCATGAACATCCACATGATATTGGTCTGGGTCATGGCCCCGACGAGTATGATCGGTAGGCTAGGCGGGAAGAGCAGCCCTATCGAGCCCACGGCCGTCAGGAGCCCGGTGGTGAACGACTTCGGGTACTTGTCCTTGCCGACGAGTATCGCCGATAACAGCCCCCCTAGCGCGAGTATGGTAACGCCGGAACCGCCGGTAAAGGTGGTGAAGAAGGCGCAGACGAGGACCGAGGCCATGATCATACCGCCCGGCAGCCAGCCGAACAGGTTCTTGAAGACGTGGACGAGGCGGTGCGTGGCCCGGCTCTCGGAGAGTATGAATCCGGCTAGGGTGAATAATGGGATGGCGGGTATATTCGCGCCGGTCAGCATCGTGTACGCCTGGTTCGGTATGACCTCGAGCTCGCTACCGGAACGCTGCAGGAAAATCATGGCTATGGCGCCGAGCACCACGAAGAGCGGGGCGCCGAGGAATGCGGAAACGATCATCGCGAGGACGAGCGGCAGGGCGAAGGCGTCGTAGGCCGCCGTGATGGCGTCGGAGACGGCGATGAAGGCGCCCGGAGTCTCGAAGCCCCAGAAGATCTTGGCCAGGGCGGGGCTGGCGAGGAAGACGCCGAGCGCGAAGGCGGCGAGATGCACGTACTTCCCGGCCCCGGATAGCGTGGAGCGCCGCATGAAGCGGACCGCAATAACCAGGTAGCCGAGCGGCAGCACCAGCGCGTACAGGGCGTCCGGTATGAGCGCTATGGGCTTCCACGGCGAGAAGCTGAGCCGGACGAACGAGAACGACGCTATGGCGAATACCGTTAGCACGGTCACCGAGAGGAAGGTCGTCCACGTCTCGACGGCCCGTCCCGCGCGCTCCGACTTGATGAACTGCTTGAACGAGATGGAGAGGTGCTCCTTCTCCCTCGTCGCTATCATCCCCGCGAGCATGCCTACGACGAGCACGAGCTGGTTAGTGAGCGCGCCGGAATCCGGTATGCCCGTCTTGAAGAAGACGCGGGCGATCATCTCCGCGCAGGGGATGGCCGCCAGGAGCACGAGCAGGAAGCAGGACGCCGCAGTCTCGAATTTCTTGATCGCTACGAGGGCCGACTTCATTTCTTGCCGCTCCGGTACGCCTTAAGTTGCTCGGAGACGAGATCGTACATCTCCTTGTTAAACGAGACGCCTACGGCCTTCGGCATGGAGATTTCTACGTCCCTGAGCCAGAGCGCCTTCTCCTCTGGAGTCGTCTCGGTGACTACGAGGCCGTATTCCTTCATCGTCGCTATGGCCTCGTCCTCGAGCGCGCCGATGCGCTCGTCCAGGATCCGCTCGGTGCGATGGGTCGCCTCGGCGAGGAGGGGCTGTAGCTCGGCGGGGATGCGCTTCCAGGCCTTCTCCGAGATCACGATGGCCCCTAGGAACGGGCTGAGCCTGAGCGACATCATGTACTTGGCGATGCCGAAGAGCTGCATGCCCCCTACCGTAAGGGGGCTCGTGTACACGGCCTCTATCATGCCCGAGTTAAGGGCGACGAGGGTGTCGGGAAGGGCTACGGGCACCATGTGGTAGCCGAGCTCCTTGAAGGCCTGGAGGAGCGTCGTGGCCCCGGGCTCCGTGGCGAGCTTGAGCTTCTTCATGTCGTCTGGCACCCGTACCTGCGACTTTGAGAAGAACCGTACCCATCCCGCCTTGGACCATGCGAGCGTCCGGATCCCCTGCTTGGCGAGCAGGCCTTCCATATAGCCGCGGTTCTTCGCGACGATGTAATCCAGCTCCTCCTCGTTTGCGATCAGGAAGGGGGCGCTCAGCGAGAAGAACTCGGGAGCGATGCCCGCGAGCCCGAAGCTCGTGAAGACGCAGCCCTGGAGCTGGCCAAGCTTGAGCTGGCGGAGGGCGTTGGGCTCGTCGCCCGCGGTGCCGTTATGGTAGACGACCATCTTGACCTGGCCCTTGGATATCCGCGACCACTCGCCGGCCAGCTTGTTGAGCTCCTCGCCCCACGGCGTGTTCTCGGGCGCGATGGATCCTATCTTGATCACTATGGGCGCCGCCGCGGCGGAGCCTGCCGCGATAGCGGCTACCAGCGTGAGGATAAGCGTGCGTTTCATTCGATGTCTCCTTCGGTAGCGTCGTCGGACGCGTCGTCGGACGCGTCTTCCGTCGTGATGAACAGGTACTCGGCCGACGCTATGAGGTATTCGGCCTTCCGCTGGGCGATGATGTTAGCCAGCCTGCCTTCGTGATCCGCGTCGGGATCGATAGCGAGCGCGGCGGCTATCATCCGCTTGAAGTAGGGGTAGTCCTGCCTAGGGACGCCGAGCGAGAGCGCGGCGGAGACGTAGGGGCCGGCGCTGAGCCCGCCCGATTTCTCTATCGCCCGCTCGAGGTGCGCCTCGGCCTTCTCCATGCTGCCGCCCATGCCGGCCGGGAGGCCGGCGTAGTAGCTCACGTAGAAATCGTCGATAGCGCCGCGGCCGTAATCCGGGTCCAGCGCGTACGCCCTGGCCATATAGTCCCTGACGAGGCCCAGCCTGGTCCCGAGCCCCACGTCCAGGGGATCGAGCGAGTAGGCCGCCATGGCCGCGGCCCCGGCCCAGTACAGGAAAGGTACGTCGGACTCGGCGCACTTCTCCAGGGCGGCCTTTCGGGCCGCCTCGTCGAGGGCCGCGTCGATGCCGGGGTGCTTGGCGCCGAGGCGCGAGACGAGCGTGCCGTAGCCCCGGACGTATAGTTTCTTGGCGCGCGAGAGCTCCTTCCTCCGGAGCTCGTACGCCTCGTCGTCGAGCATCTCCGCGGGCGCCTGGACGAAGGCGTTTGCGTACATCACTATTAGCGAGCCGGTGGTCAGGGCAAGCCCGTCGTGGCCCGGTAGCTGGCTAAGGAGCGACTCGTACAGCTTAATCGCGAAGGGCAGGGCCTCCGAGATCAGCTGAGGGTCGTCGTCGCCCGAGAATACCTCGTTAGAGCCGGGGCTAGAGAGGGCGTCGGCGGTCGCCCTGAGCGCGAGCGTGTTGATAGAGCAAGCCGAAAGCGAGAATGACAGCGCGGCCGCTATAAGGAATACTGGATTCGATGGTCTCATGCGAAGGCTAACTCCGTTTACAGGCTTATGAGTATTTTTTGTAGGAGGAAGATTAGCACGATTGTCGGGCGTATGGATAGGTTCCGGCCTTAGCGTAGGCTCCCATAATCAATAAGCGACGATTCAAATAAGGGACGCCGCTGGTAGCCGTGAGGTATGGGGAACTCCGAGGCGTACGTGACGGCGGCCCGCGCGATCGAGCCGGCTCGGTCGCGCGGGCGGGGCGCGCTACTTCTTTCGGGAAGCGGCGGTCGCGGCGTCCGAGACGCGAGTCCGAACGGCGGCCAGGGTCGATCTCGCGGCCCTCGCCTTCATCGCGGCCGCCTTATAGTCGGCCTTGGCCATATCGCCCTCGGCCGACTGAATAGCCGCAGCCGCCCCGAGGATATCGGTCTCGGCCGCGTTCGCGTCGAGCGACAGCCGCCTGATCTTCAATGCGGCGGCGAGCGCCTGCTCGGCCTCGGCCAGGGCGGCTTTCGCCTCGGATACGGCGTCAGCCGCTTCCGTCTTGGCCCTCGCCTTCGCCGCGGCGCCGTCGCGTATCGCCTTGTCGGCGGCCTCGGTCGCGGCGACGGCGGAAGCCTTGGCCGCGTCGAAGCGCTTGGCGGCGGATTCCGCCTGCATCCGGGTCAACAGCTCCTTGGCCGTCGCGACGGAGTCGGGAGCGTATAGCCTGGCGTCTGCGTCAGATTCGGCTCTCGTCACGGCGGCGGACGCCGCGTCCATTTCGGCCGTAGGCGCCTTGGCGCATGCCGACGCCGCTATCGCTATAAGCGCTATACCAATGACCCTAGCTAATCCGAGTTTCTTCATCTTAGATACCCCCTGTAGGCCCTAGCCTACGTGCTCTTATAGTCCATATCGGCATCGGGCTATAATATACTGAATAAGGTACTCCCGGCATACGCCGTTTTCGGGTATCCTCGGTCCATGTCCGCAATAAAATTCGGAATTCGTTTCGCGATCGCGGCCCTAGGCTCGTTCGCGGTCGCAGCCTGGCTCCAATCGTCGCCGCCCGCTACCTGGCAAGGGCGGCTCTACTCCGAGTCGGCCGCGCTACGGGAAGCGGTGACGCCCGATCAATCGATACTCCTCATAGAGGCGTCCGCGGCCGAAGGCGCCATGGATACCGCCGCTTGGGCCGAGATACTGACTGTGCTCCAGGAGCTAGGGGCGGACAAGGTCGTCTCGCTCCTCCGGATGGACGCGGGCGCGGCGCCAGGCGCCTTGTCCTCGGAGAGGCGATCTAGCCTCGAGTCGCGCTTCGCCCAGGAATTCTCCCGTATCGAGTCCAACGTAGCCAACCTCTTCGAGGCGATACGGCTCGGCTCGGTACGGCCGAAGGACTCGGCGCGCTTCGTCGACGAGCTCCTGGCCCTCGTGGCGGAGAGCGGCTCCGGGCTGCTCTCGGAGGTGGTCGACGGGGGAGACGCGGGCCTCGAGGCCTTGGAGCGCGCCCGCGCGACTTTCGGCCCTGGGCGGATAGGCGTCGACGCGGGATCCGTAGGGTTCGAGGCCCCCGAGTACCTCCGAGGCTATGCCGTGGCTGAGCTTCCCTCGCCGCTAGGGGGGGAGCTTCCGTTCCCGCGCCTCGGGCTCGGTCTCCTCTCGGATTATTCAGAGCTCGACGCGCGCCTGTACCGGGCCTTCGCTGCCATGGAGAGAGAGGGCTACCTCGGGGCGTCCGATCCGGGATCCCGGCCGGTCGCCATGTACGAGCACGCCCGGGGCCTACGGCGGGACATGATGGCCCTGCCTGGAGAGGCGGCGACGAGAGCGTGGCGGGAGGCGAGGGCTACCTACCTGAGATCGGCCTCCGAGGCGCTCGCCCCGGGAGCCGAGGCGGGCCTCTTGTCGGGCTTCGACGGGCTGCTCGCGTCCGAGGGGCTCGACGAGGCCGGGACCGAGAGCGCTAGAGCCATGAGGGCCGCCGCCGTCGATTCGTTCGCCGACGCGCGCGGGCTTCTAGCGAGCCTCCAGCCTATGCGGGCTCGGCTAAAGGATGCGGTAGGCGGCTCCGTCTGCGTGCTCGGCGCCGCCCCGGATCCGCTGAGGCCTCCCGAGTCAATCTGGCTGCGGCCGACTCCCGCCGAGAGCGCCGCCGCCTTCGTCAACGCGGCGATGACGGGTCGCTTCGTATACGTTCCCTCGGGGACCGCGCGCGGCGCCTGGGTCATAGCCGCCGGACTCGTCTCGGCGGCCGCGCTCGCGGCGTCCGCGCTCGCGCCGTTCGGGCTGGCCGCGTCCGCCGCTATCGGGCTGGCGTCCGTCGCCGCCTCCGCGGCCTTCTACCTCGTCCTCTTCAAGGCGAGCGGCGTCTGGGTCAACCCGGCCTACGCCGCGGCCGCCGTCGCCGCGGGGGCCGCCCTGGCTATCGGCGCCGAGGCTGTCATGAACGCCGCGCGCGCCGCCTCGATCCGCGGCGAGGCCGGGGCGCGGATGCCGGCGGCGGTCGTCGGGGCGATTGTCTCTGGGAAGGCCGACGCCCCCGGGGGGCTAACGAACGCCGGCGCCGCTATCCTCGCTATACGCCATATCGGCGCTTCGGTCGGGCCGGAGGCGGAGGATAGCCGGTCGCGCGCAGCGTCGCTACGAGACTTCCACGAGGCCGCCGCGCGCGAGATCACCAGGGGCGGCGGGATCGTCCTAGGAGCCGAGGACTTCATAGTCGTGGCCGGCTTCGGGACCCCGCTGGCCAGGGCGGCCGCCCCGCGCCTCGCGGGCTCGCCTTCGGACCAGGCCGTAAAGGCGGCGTTCGCCATCGCGCTATCCTCCGATCCGGCGATCCGCGCCTGGCGTATCGGGCTGGACTTCGGGGAGTGCAGCTATTTCAGATCCGCAATCACAGGCTACTGCGCCGTCGGCCGGGCGGTATCGTACGCCCGAATCCTCTCGGGCCTCGCGTCGAAGTACGGAGGTGGCGTCCTGGCTACCGATGATTTCGTCGCCGAAGCGGGCGGCTCGGTAGAGGCCCGCAGGCTCGATAGCCTCGTACAGAAGGCGAGCGGGGCCGAGGAGGCCTTCTACGAGCTTATCGTCCCGGCGCGGCGTTGAGGCGGCGTATAGGGGCCGCCATGGCCCTGAGCCGCACCACCTTGCCGCCGCCGAATTCCGGGAACGCCCTGTACCGCTCGCCGTCGCCGGAGAACGCCGAGGGCCGTTCCCCGGTAAACGGGGGGAAGCGGGCCTGGCTCCATTTCAGCGAAGGGTCCTTGAGGCTCGTATGCGGCGCGGCCGGGTCGAATAGGATGAACGATTCGTGCACGCCGCGTTCCATGGGGGGCGCTTCGTCGGTGCATTGCAGGTAGCGGACGCGGCCGGCCGAAAGGTCGACCGATTGGACGACGGCGGAATGCACGGCGGTCCCGTCGTCGCCCCGGAAGAGCATTATGTCGCCCGGCCGCAGGCTGGAGATCCTGTCTTCGACCCGGATCAGTTCCGGGCTCCTGGAATCGAAGAACGAAGTGCCCGCGAACAATGAGGAATCCGCTCCCCGCGGCGCCCGGAGGGCCTTGCCGAGGGCCCGTCCCAGGTCGAGCCCGCCCGCCCGCGCGGTAGAGGAGAGCGCGTGCCAGACGAAGCCGGAGCAGTCCATGCCTATGCGCCCGACGCAGTAGAGGTAGTTGTATACGTCCGTGGGGAGCGCTCCGCTGCCGGAGGATAGCACGTAGGGCCTATGGGGGAGGCCGCGATAGGCGCCGGCCTTCATGCGCGCGATGTCGAAGATATCCCTGCTCGCGGTCCAGCTCCTGCTCGGCAGGTCGAAGACTATGACCTTGTCGCGCCCGTCGCCCAGCAACTCGATATACGAGCTGAAATCGGCTGACTCCAGTAGGCCGTCGATGCTCTCCCAGATGAGAGCCGGGTCGGCCTTGCCGCCCCCGACTATCTCCAGGTCCGCGCCGGCGATCTCCGAGCGCTCGTTATTCTGCGCGAACGGCATGCGGAGCGTCATGACTTGGCCGTCTATTATATAGGTCTTGAGGCATTCGCGGTAGGCGCGCTCCAGCGCCGCCTCGACGCCCGAGCCCCAGGCCTCGGCGGGGTCCGAGAACGACTCCAAGGCCTGCGGAGCCGCCTCGAGCGCGATGCCTAGGGCCATTATGGCGACGAGGGCCTGGAGGCGCGCGAACGGCCGCGAACGATTCGATCTCCGCCGAGTGATCGGTACCATCGCCGCTAGTATACAGATCGAGGAGCGCCCTTGGCCAGCCGTGACGCGATGCGCGGGCCGCATCCTAACCATTAATAATTTTCATGAAGAGAATAAATTGACAATCGTAAAGAACGGCACGACAATGGCGGTCGTGAATGTTACGCATGCTTTTTTTTGAAAGGGGACCCTATGAAGAAATTACTATCGACGATAGTCCTGATCGCCGCTATAACCGGGCTGGCCTTCGGGCAGCCTCCCGTAAACCTGTACGGCAGATCCGCCCAGGGCGCCAAGGGCGTCGTGGCCGCGGCCAAGCCCGAGGCCTCCCAAGTCGGCGTCGACATACTGAAGAAGGGCGGCAACGCCGTGGACGCGGCCGTCGCGACGGCCTTCGCGCTCGGCGTCCTCGAGCCCAACGCCTCCGGCGTCGGCGGCGGCGGATTCATGGTTATCAAGCTCGTTAATATGAAGGAAGCCGTCGTCATAGACTTCCGAGAATCGGCCCCCGCCGCCTCGACGCCCGATATGTTCAAGTACGGCGAGGACGGCAAGGTGATAGGCAACGCCAGCGTCGTGGGCGGGCTCGCCTCCGGCGTACCGGGCGAGGTCGCCGGCCTCATGTACGCGCTGGATAACTACGGCTCCAAGAGGCTGAAGAGGGATAAGATCCTAGCGCCCGCCATCGAGCTGGCCGAGAAAGGCTATCCCGTAACGGTTAACCTCGCGAGCATCATCCAGGACAACCTCGGCAAGATCAACATGTTCCCCGCCACCGCTAAGATCTACACCCAGGACGGCCTGCCGTTCGAGCTCGGCGACACCATCAAGAATCCCGACTACGCCGCCACGCTCAAGGCTATAGCCAAGAACGGCGCCGACGCCATCTACAAGGGCGACATGGCCGAGCGTATCGCCAAGGCCGTACGGGACGCCGGCGGGATCATGACCGCCCAGGACCTCGCCGACTATAAGGTCAAGGTCCGCAAGCCCATCACCGGTACCTATCGCGGCTATTCTCTCATATCCACGCCGCCCGCCAGCTCCGGCGGCACCATCATCGTCGAGATCCTCAACATCCTCGAGAATTTCGACCTCGCCAAGTACGGCGACGGCACCCCCGAGACCGAGCACCTCTGGATTGAGGCGCTCAGGCTGGCCTTCGCCGACCGCGGCAAGTACATGGCCGACGCCGATTTCGTCAAGGTGCCGCTCGCGGGCCTTACGAGCAAGGAATACGCGAAGCAGCTGGCCGCCAAGATCTCTATGGATAAGGCCATGGGCAGCGCCTCCGCCGACGACCCGACCAAGTTCGAGTCCGGCTCCACGACCAGCTTCGCCGTCATGGACAAGGCCGGCAACATGGTCGCCGTTACCAAGAGCATCAACTACTTCTTCGGATCCGGCGTGACCGTCCCCGGCACCGGCATCATCATGAACAACCACATGGACGATTTCGCCCTCAAGCCGGGCCACGTCCAGTCCATCGAGCCCGGAAAGCGCCCGCTGTCCTCCATGAGCCCGACCCTGGTCCTGGATCCCGACGGCAAGCCCTTCATGGCGGTCGGCTCGCCGGGCGCCACCCGCATCATCGAGGCCGTGGCCCAGACGATCTCCAACGTGATCGACCACGGCATGTCGATCCAGCAGGCCATCATGGCCCCCAGGCTCTTCGCCATGGCGTCCGGCCAGGCGCAGATAGAGGGCCGGACCTCCAGCAATACCATCAAGGCGCTCGAGGCCCTCGGGCACAACATCAACGTGCGCGGCGACTGGGACGCGTACTTCGGCGGCGTCCACGCGGTCGTCTACGATCGCGCCAACAAGCTGCTCCAAGGCGGCGCCGACCCCCGCCGCGACGGCCAGGCCGTAGGCTTCTAAGTAGGCAGTAGCGTTCCATAGCGGGCGCGGCCGGGTGTCTCATCCGGCCGCGCTTTTTTTTCCCCGGCAGAGTCGTCCTATCAGGCTCGAGTAGTTCCTCGAACCTAGTCGCGGTCCCGGTCTATCCCCCGCTGAGTGATACGATACCTTGTTCCGCATAGCTGTAGCGCCCCGTACGAGCCTCGGAGGGGGGGGGATACCTCCTCGAACGACGGAATCCCGTCGTTCTCACCCCCTATGGAGTCACGAGTCCCGCGCCGCGGGCCTTGTTTTTAACACCGGAAGGGAGTCGCCTTTCGCTTGCCGACGTCCTGTCGGCCTCGCTTCAGGCCGCCTCAGAACCTCTTGGCGCATCCCTGCGCCAAGCCCTCGCCGGCTCGGGCCGGTTCTTCGGTTCGACTCCCTTCTGGCGCTTATTTAAAATAAGAAGACCCGCCATGCGGCGGGCCTTCTTTTTTTTAGCGCCAGAAGGGAGTCGCCCTCCAGCTCTCGACGTCGTGTCTCGAGCTTCCGGGCCGCCTCAGAACCTCTTGGCGCATCCCTGCGCCAAGCCCTCGCAGGCTCGGGCCGGTTCTTCGGTTCGACTCCCTTCTGGTGCTTATTTTAAAATAAGAAGACCCGCCATGCGGCGGGCCTTCTTATTTTAGCGCCAGAAGGGAGTCGAACCCTCGTCTCCAGCTTGGAAGGGTCGAAAAATTAAATAAATTAGATTTCATTCACGTTTTATTATAAGATTAAAGAGATACAATACATATATTTAGGTAAAATTAAACAGGTGATAAAAAACCAAAAAAACACTTACCAATTCACTTACCATAAAAACTTACCAATTTAGGTTTTCCGTCTCGTCCGCCTCCATGAGCCCCCTGTATTTATATCCGACGATCATTTCGGCCCATATTTTGAGGCTGTCGCGGGGGCGTGCGCCTTCGAGTTCAAACACTGCCTCTTCGACGCCGGGGGCCCAGGAGGGAATATAATCACTAGGGTTTGGTGTTACCATTCCGGGAGTACGCCCGTCCGCGCACGGGCGCTTGAGCTTTATTGTAATCATTTTAAAAATATCGGCGGCTCGCATATACTCATCAACATGATTATTCGATACAAGCTCCGCGGCGAGGAACCGACAACCATAGACCTCGCTGGATTTAACGATTTCCGGGTATGGCTACACGACCTCGGGGCAGGGGACGACGTGACCGCGCCGGACATCCTCGCCCGATGGGCCGTACTCTATCGCGAGCTCGCCGATCCTGATTTTCGGCCCCGTTGCATAGGACTATCGCGGGTCAAATTCGGGGCAGAGATAACACTACTCGGCGGCGAAAAAAACCGAGAAATCGTATAGAAATCGCTTGCATATACCGCCATATAGCGGTATACTCTCCTTATGGTGATTGAAAGAGATCACCGAATACCTAAGATCGCCGCCGGGGCACCGGATGAGCGGCAAGGAGAGAACGATGCGAGAGTCAAGAGAGAACAGGGCGGAGCGTCTAGCAGAGCGGGCGGCGAAGGTCCAGCGTGAGGCCAACGCATCCTTTAATCGCGGTCACGAAATGGCAAGTATTATCCCGCTAGGGCAGCCAATCCTCATCGGGCATTACTCCGAGCGCCGGGACCGCAGCTACAGGGCCAGGATCGACACGCAATATCGCCGCTCCGCCGAGCTATCCAACTATGCCAGCGACCTCGAGCGCCGATCCCGTGCCGCGGCGACGAATGACACCATATACGCCGATGCGCTGGACCCCGTAGCCGAGATCGACGCAAAGCTCGCCGCCCTCCGGGCCAAGCGCGAGGCTATCAAAGCTCGCCCGCATCAATCATACGAGCTATCTAACCTCGGCGCTAATATCCGCCGGTACGAGGCTCGCCGCGAACAACTCGCCGCCCTGAAATCGTCAGCGCGCACCGAACGCCAGGTCGGCGATATTACCGTGATCGAGGATCCCGAGCTTGCCCGTATCCAGCTTGTTTTCGAGGGCAAGCCCGCGCCCGAGATTCGCGACGTACTCAAACAGCACGGGTTCAGATGGGCGCCCTCCGTCGGGGCATGGCAACGTCAGCTTAACAACGCCGGGCGGTATGCTGCACGTCAGGTGCTAGAGAAGCTAGCACAGTAAGAATAAGGGGCCTCCGGGCCCCGCATAACCTAAGATCGCCAGCCCCCAGGGCAAGGCGGCAAGGAGAGAATATGTCGATTATACACGCCGAGGATCAATTCAAACGCGCCAACCCCATACAAGAATTTGCGGTAACGGCCGCGTCCGCGATTCTTCAAGAGCTCGATCGCGCTATCGCGCAACGAATCGAGCCGGCGTCTCCGGCCGCACCGCCCCTCCCGGCCGGGGTAACGAAAACCGGCGCCGCGGGCGCTGCCCAGGCGATCCGGGCCGAGCTTCGGGCGGCCTATCCAGGTATCAAATTCAGCGTTACGTCTGAGCGTTTCGCGGGCGGCGATAGTGTCAGTATTCATTGGACCGACGGCCCGTTGACCCGCGAGGTCGAGCAGATTGTCAGTCGGTACGAAATGGGCCACTTTGACGGCATGACCGATATGTACGAGTATGACAATCGCGACCCGAACTTACCCCAGGCGAAATACGTGTCGGCCGAACGCTCGCATAGTCCAGAGGCTAAGGCTCGCGCGAGATCCGAGATCGAAGAGCATTACGGGATAGACCTCTCGGACGAGCGAGCTATACGAGATAAATTCAACCAATGGCCCGATAGCATGATACGCTCACGACTCGAGCAAACGGGCAATTATTTTTAATATTCGCTTGACAAACCGCCATATAGCGGTATAATAGATTGTGGCGATCGTATGATCGCCAACCACCTAAGCGCGCCAGCCTCCAAGGGGCAAGGCGCCGAGGAGAAGACCATGAAGACCACCCTGAAAATCGAATCGGGCCGCATCCGCAAGCAGTACCCCGGGCAGACCAGCGCGCAGCCTGTCGTCGCAGATATCTCCGCCGACGGCGAGGTCTACGTCCATTACAACCCCGAGATCGGCAACGCGGTCCCGATGGATATCGGCCACGGGATCCGCCGACGGATCACGCTCCCCGTCACGACTAAGGCCCAGGCCCGCGCATGGTATCAACTCAATAAAACTGACCTCGAGGCTCTCGTCGCGGGCATGGGCGAGCGATGGGACGGTAATAATACCGTCGGCACGCTAACCGAGGACGCCCGCGCGGCCCTCGACGCCCTCGAGTATGACGTCTACGCCAACGCTGACGAGTACAATCGATAACCTACCAAGCCCCGCTCCGGCGGGGCTCTCTTAATGCGGGGAGCCGGTCCCAACCCCGGCGGCGGATGCAGAGGGGGAGGAGTAACAATGGCCGAAAAGACCAGTATCTATGTCAACGAAACGCTATCTACGCGTATCGCCCCGATTCTCAAGCGCCTCGCGGCGGCCGAATCTGACAAGCCCCGCGGGATCTCGGCGGCGATTACCCTTGTAGCCGATCGGTACGGCTCGCTCATGGCCCGCGAGCGCCGTGCCCTGCGCGACCTGTTCAACAAAAGCGAACGGAATCTTATGCTCAGTAACGCGCTATCCACAATATACGAGCCGGCCGATATAATCCCTGGCGCGGTGCTTGCGGATACCGAAGACGAAGAAGACCACGTTTTCGAGGTCGACGGCATAGACCGCGCCGCGCTACTCGATAAGCTCCGCGGGCTGAATCTAGGCCAGCAATACGCGCTCGTTGACTGGCTCGAGGAAATGCGGGCGAACCTTAACCCTGAAAACTAATGAACCTCTCCGGCCAGCGCTTCGGCCGCCTCCTTGTCATCGAGAAGACGGCCGAGAAATATAAAACTGAATATCTCTACCGATGCCAATGCGATTGCGGCGGCGAAAAGCTCGCCAGCTCATCGCTCCTGAAATCCGGGGTTATTCGTTCCTGCGGTTGTCTCCAGGCTGAGAGTCGCCTACACGACGTAACCGGCCAGCGGTTTGGGCGCCTCGTCGCCATAGAGGCAACCGGGCGTATCGAGGCGGGGTCGATGGTCTGGCGCTGGCGGTGCGATTGCGGAAACTTGATCGAGGCGAGGCTCAAGACCGTCAGTAGCCATTGCCGGGTCTCCTGCGGATGCGCCGCCCGAGAGCAGAAAAAGCGACAGGCGATCGCCGCGCAAGAGGGCTGCGGGCGTATTGACGGGACTAACATATCGAAGCTCCGTGCGATGACACCCGCCAGCAATAACACGTCGGGCCGGCGCGGCGTGAGCTACCACGCCAGAGTCAGGAAGTGGCAAGCACGGATTATGTTCAAGGGAGTTTCGTATAACCTTGGGTATTACGAACAGAAAGAAGATGCGGTCTCCGCTCGGGAGCGTGCCGAATCGATGATGTACGAGCCATTTGTCGAATGGTATGAAGCGGGGCAAGTAGTGCCCGGCGATGGCCAGTCGCCCCGCACCGCCGGAGTATAAATCCCACATTTACACTTCAATGTGTAAAATCGGCTAAAGTGTAAAAAAATAAATCTAACCACCATAACGGATTACACACTTTTACACACATAACGCCGGAAACGACAGGATATAATACATATATACACGACTACGTTTACTACCTTTACTAGGCTTACTACCTAGCAAAGGGAGTAAACCTAGTAAACCTAGTAAATGAACCTCGCCATGAATACTATCCCGTTTTAAGTGTAAAAGAGTAAAATATAATAATAATAATAATAATATAATATATTATTATATATTATATATATACTTATTTTCTTTACACTTTATTTTACACTTCGATTTTTTCAACTTACCAGACGTTAAGGCGTAAACTGTCAAATTAAGCCGCTCCGGCCTGAAAAACGCTTGGCTCGACTATACGTTTATCCGTCCGTTCGCTCACAATCTCCGCATGGACGACTTCCACGCATCGACTGATATGCGAGCCCTTGAAAAAATGTTTCTCATCGCGCCAGCAGAGACTCGCAAGGCTACGGCGAGATTTCTTAATGACGAGGCGTTCGCAGACAAGACGCTATCCGAGCGCGTATTGTCCGAGCGGTATATCGTGAGGAATCGTGCATTCGTCCGGGCCATGCTACGCGTAGAAAAAGCCGATCCTGCGAGGCCGCCCTCGAACCAGGTCGCCATAGCAGGGTCAATTCGCACGAACAGATTTACCGGATGGGCTGAGGTCATACCAGGCGGACCGGATCCCGAGCGCAACCGGACGCTAGGCCTCAATGCACGCGGGGGAGACTCTACTAAAAAAGCGCTCCAAGGTAGCCGCCTGCTATCAGGGCTCACATTCGAGAGGCCGTCGAACTACGACGAGATACCCGAGCGTATGCGCATACCCGCTATGATATCGATACTAGCCAGGTGCCCCGACTATACGGCAGATGGCAGGGGTATGTTCATCATTCAGGGCGGCAACTGGGTACACGGGCTCTACAAGTTCAAGAACAAGGGGCAGGTGGCTAAGTGGCGCAAATCTCGCAAGGGTGCCTATACCCTCGTGGACAAGAGGGACACGGCTACCTACGACAGGCCCGCGGTGCAGCGCGTGCAGACATTCGACAAGGCGCCCAAGGGGCAGCAGTTCAACTGGCCTCAGATCACTATCGATCGTCTCAAGGTATGGTTCAATCCTCTCGATACATGGGCATCATACTTCGGGGAGATCGTGCGCAAGGCTAATAATAAATAATTATGTTAATAAAAAGGTACTGTGCGGCAGGGGGTGGCCGGTGAGGGCGTCATGTCGCGGCGCCCTTTAAACACCAACTGCCAGACTTTTGTAACATTGTAACATTAGGGGCTTGCGTCTCCATAGTTACAATGTTACAATGTTACACGTATGGCAACGATCAATGCGACACAAGCTGAAAAACTCTACGGTACACCACGGATGACGATTCGCCGATGGATAAATTCTGGCAAGCTCCAGGCCGACAAAGCCGGGTATTTCGAGCCCGCCGACCTCGAGGCATGTCTCGATAAAAAGCGCCCGCACGCGACCAAGGCGGACAAAGCGGCGGCAACACCCGCGGCCCGTAAGGCCCCGCGGCGGCAGGCCCCGAGCGCTCCGGCGACGGATCCCGATATCATAGACCCGGCGTCCATCGGGGCGCGGGCGCCGGCAGCGAGTAAACCCGGCGGCACGGTAGGGGCTTCGGCAGGTCGCGAGGCGGCGCGCGCCGGTGCAGATCAAATCGCTATCGGTAAGCAGATCGATAACAAGCTCAAGTACACCAAGGGCCAGATCGAAGAGCTGAAGCTCATGATGATGCTTAAGCAAGTGCTGGATTATAACGCGGTCTCGTCCGCGTTTAGCCTGTTCGCCTCCGCGCTCGAGGAGCAATTCGGGGCATTCGACGAGCGCGAGGGGGCGGCGCTTCATGCCTTGGCCCAGAAGGCGACCGTATCAGAATTCAACGCCGAGCTCCGCGACAAGATCGAAAAAGCCCGCAGCTCAATGCTGGCGCTAATCAAAAAAGAGCTGGCGAATCTTAAAAAGGATTGACGTTTATAGGGCGCGAGAAGTAAGGAGTATGTATGCAGGTGCGAGCGTTATCGATTAAGAACCCCGTCTCCTACCTCGTCGCGGCCGGCGTCAAGGACGTCGAGAACCGAACGTGGCAGACCGAGTATCGGGGGCGACTATATATCCACTCGTCGGGGGCGAAGGATTTCTTCTTCTTCTCCGAGCGTTGCGCCCGCGACCTCGATAACTTCGACCGGATCGCCGACCTGCCTGACGATCACTGGTCGTCGATCGCCATGGAGCGATTTTTCAACTGGCAGGCAGCGCGATATGGCCTGCCGAATTTCGACGACCGCGAGGCAAACCTCGCCGCGAGCAAGGCGCGCGGACTCCAACTCGTCGCGCGATCGATCATCGGGGCCGTCGATCTCGTAGATATAGTCCAGGACAGCCCGAGCGAGTGGGCACTCCCTGGTCAATATCACTGGATTCTAAAAAACGCCGAGCTGTTCGACAAGCCCATAGGGGGCGTCGAGGGCCGGCTCAAGATTTTCCAGGTCGATATCTGACCTGGGGGAGGGTAACGAATGCGTAAACAGTGGCGGGGCGTCGACATAACGCCGAGTGGCCGGGTCTCTCGCGCGAGCGGGAGCGGCAGGGGCTAGATGCTGGTTCAATCGGCCGAAACGGTCCTAAGGGCGCTCGAAGGGGCGCCCTTTTTGCTCGCCTTTTCTGGCGGCAAGGACTCCGTAACGATGCTCGACATCGTGGCGCGTGCGCAAATTCCCGGCGCCCGCGTCGTTCACTTCTACCTCGCCCCCGGCATCCCCTCGCGCGAGCGCCTACTCTCGTATTACGAATCCCGCTATGGCATCAAGATCGATCGCCGCGAGTCCTGGTATGGCGCCACGCTCCGTACCGGCCGGAAGGTGAAACAGGGCGAGACGTTCAAGGCCCTCCGCGAAGAGTTCGGCGTCAAGTATATCGCCGAGGGCATCAAGCCGACAGACTCGATAATCCGCTGCGCGCTCATCAAGCGGGCGATGGCCGGAATAAATCACGATATGGGCGCCGTGTACCCGATCTATCGCTGGTACGACTCCGCGGTCATGGCATATATCCGGCAGCATAAACTTCTGTTGCCGCCCGAATATCAAGCGAACATGAAACACGACCTCTCGAATGCGACGCTCGAATCGCTCGAGTGGATGAAACATAACTTGCCGGCGGACTATCGCGTGATCCTGGCAACGTACCCGAAGCTTGCCGACCGAATGATTCAACGGGAAATGTACGCGGAGGAAGCCCGATGAAAGAGAAGCGAGGAATCGTAATACATAAGACAGGAGCGATCGGGCCATCGTGCGTTGGCTTGTTCCCAGCGAAGATGGTTTTACCTGATGGTCGAGTAGAACCGCTTATAGTTCGGTGGGACAATCGCGATAGCTTTACTTCACCAATGGGGACATTCACTCGCGATCATGAGGGAATATATCGATGGTCATACGATAATCGTGTGACAATGGTGTTACATGAGGTAGCCGTCAACTAAGCCTAATTTTCCAATCTGACCGTCGTGATGACAGGACAGGGAGACCATGGGAGCCAACAAACTCGAGAAGTTCACCCACGAGCAGGTGAACCGTAAAGACATCCACGGCGCCGAGTATAACCCTCGCCGCATAGACTCCGAGACAGAGAAGCGCCTCCGAGCCGACCTCCGCGACGTCGGACTCGTTCAGCCTGTCGTCGTGAATCGCCAAACCATGAACATCGTTGGCGGGCATCAGCGCGTCAACGCCATGGACGCGATCCTCCGCCGTGACGATTACGACCTAACCGTCGCCATGATCGACGTGGACGAACGGGAAGAAGTTAAGATAAATATCCTCCTCAACAATCCCGCAGTGCAAGGCGAATGGGACACGTTCAAGCTCGCGGATCTGAAGCTCGAGTTTGATTTCAACCCCGACGAATTAGGCTTCAACCTTCAGGACGCCCTCGTTCTTTTCGACCTGAGCGAGTCCGATCCCACGCGCGAGCAGGACGTCGAGGAGGAGCCGCCCGAGGAATCCGAGGAGCCAGAAGACCCGGACGAGCTCGGCGAGGAACCGAGCGAACAAACGAAACAGAATCGGCTCCACGCCGCGGCTGCCAGGGCGCAGAACAAGGGGCGGCTCGACGACTACGACGAGAAGGAAAACGACACGCTCCTGACGTTCGTCTTCCCGACAGCCCGAGAAAAACACGAAATGATGAAGCGCCTCGGAAAGGATATCCGGGAGACGCATCTCCGTTCGTCCGTCCTGTTCGATATCGCAACCGGAAAATATAACTTCACGGACCCGATAGAGATCATCGAAAATAATGCCCGCTAGCCTTCTCGAGCAGGTACGAAAAACTAGTTACGACGGGCTTCTGCTCCTGTTCGATTCTCTGGCCGCGCGTACGACCCAAGAGGCCCCGTCGGCATGGACTGAGGGTCACCGCGTCTTGCCTCGCGGCACGCCCTTCCCGGGCACCTGGGACAATGCTCGTACTCCGTACCTCAAAGAGCTCATGGACAACATGGGTCCGCGGTCCCCGGTCCAACATCAATCGTTCGTCAAGGGCGCGCAGCAGGGCGCCACCGCGAGCGCCGAGAACGTCATCCTGTATTGGATGGCCGCAAACCCCGCTGCGATCATGTATGTATCCGCGACCGACGACCTCCTCGATAAGTGGGTGAATAAGCGGCTTGAGCCCGCGATTGATTCCTGCGGGCTCCGCGGGCTGTTCAGCTCACCGACCATCAATCGCTCGAATAGGCGAACGGGCGACAAGACGTTCCTGAAACAATTCCCTGGCGGATCCCTAACGATGACGAGTGCGCAGTCTCCGGCCGGCCTTCGCGGCGATACCGTCCGCGTCCTCATCCGCGACGAGATTGACGGCTGTCCCCGAATGCTGACCACGGGCGAAGGCGATTGGCTCGAGGTCTCGCGCGTGCGTACGAATGGCTTCGGGCACCGCCGGAAGATATTCGACCTCTCAACCCCGACCCTGTTCGGCGAGTCCGCAATATGGGACCAATTCGAGGCGGGCGACCAGCGTTATTTTTTCGTACCGTGCCCGATATGCGGAAAGTACCAGGTCTTGAAATGGGACAACATCCGCCCCGATTCAAAGGCCGGCCAGCTCCTCGACGCATACTACCTCTGCGAGTATTGCCACGAGGCTATATTCCACGACCAGAAAGCCGCAATGTTAGCCGCCGGGCGATGGGAGCCCGCGAAGCCGTGGAGCGACGAGGATCGCTCGTACCAGCTCTCGACCATGTACTCGCCTCACGGCATGGTCGACTGGAAGGATATGTATTCCGAGTCCGTCCGTCACCAGGAAAAGAACGACATGCGTTCGTTCGTGAACCTGTACCTCGGCTTGCCGTTCAAGGATGAAGGTTCGCGGCCAGACCTGAAAACCGTTATCGAGCTACGAGGGTCGTATAAGCAGGGCGCCGTTCCAGAAGGCGTTTTATATCTCACTGTTGGCGTTGACGTGCAGCGCGGATCGGAAAAGGACGAGAAAAACCCAGCCCGATTAGAACTTGAAGTCCTCGGGCATGGAATTGGGTATCGCACCTGGTCGATTGACTACCAGCGAATCGAAGGGTCGATTAATGACCCGTATTCGGGAGCCTGGGAGAAGCTTCACCAATGGGCAACGGATGGCGGACTTACATATAAGCGTCGCGACGGGACTGAATTCTCAGCTAAGTGCATATTTATCGATTCTGGCGATGGCGAAAGCATGGAGGTCGTCTATCGATTCTGTAGTCGATGGCGGAATACCTACCCGAGCAAGGGATTCCCGTTTGTTAAGGTCGACCCGAAGAAACGAGAGAAGGGGGATATCCCCGGCGGCGAGTACAAGAAATACCGTTATGCGAACGTAGGCGGAGACCAATTTATTTATGAGATCAACACCCGTTTCTATAAGCGATTGATTTATAACAACTTAAAAGTACGCCGTGTCGAGACCCAGCTACAGCCTCCCGGATTTTGTGAATTCCCATACGATTATGACGAGCAACATTTTGAGGGATTGCGTTCAGAAGAGCAACGAAGCGATGGCAGTTTCTATTGTCCAAGTGGCCGAAGGAATGAACAGCTTGATACCAGGGTCTACGCGCTATGTGCCGGTGATGTATGGCTTAATGCCGAGACTGAACGGGTACGGAAGTATTATCGCGACCAAGGGCTAGCCGTCGAGCAAGTCCAGCAGATCACCGGCCGCGTCGTCCTCGATATGCTCGCCGCAAGGCTCGCGGCGAAATAAAAGAGCCGGCCCGGGTAAGGAGGAGGAACCCCGGGCCGGCAACTCGAAGGAAACCGTCAATCCATACGATATAGGGAGTGCATATAAACGTCTAGGATATTTTTCTTGAGTTATCGACCGGGCGTTTTTGATTTTACGCTAGACGTTTATACGGCTCCCGGTGCATTCGTTGATTATGACCGCCGATCAATATGCCCGGTACCAGACGCGCCGCGACGACTACATAGCCAAGCGAACGAAGGTATCCAAGTCCCTCGATTCCGCCCTCGAGGTAGCCGACGTTCAGACGTACTCGGTAAACGATCCCGAGGGTGGGCAGTCCGTAACGCGGCGAAAGATCGATGAATTAACTAAACAACTAGAGTATTACGATCGCCAGATTGATAACCTCGACAGACTTCTCGGCACCGGCGGCGGCCTCGTATCGGTGAATATGCGGAGGCGCCTGTGACCATCCTCGACAAAGTATTCCCGAAGACGGCTGCGCGAATGCGGAACGAATCCGCCAGGATTGCGGCAACCGCGATTGCGAACAGCCTCAAGGCTTCGGAGTTCGGGCGTAGCGGCTCGCTCTACTACGGCCAGAAATGGGAAGGCGGACTCGCTTCTTCCGCACCGTCGCTCATGATTGACCATTCGCGGATGCGCAGGCAGGCCCGGACGATCGAGCAGACGAGCCAACAGGCTAGGGCAATAATAAATCGTGACGTCGATACCGTTGTCGATTCCGGCATGGTACTCGCACCTGAACCGAAATATGAAACGCTTGGTATCACCGCCGAGGAAGCCGAGCGCTGGGCCGCTCGCACCGCCGAGGGGTTCGACCTATGGGCGCAATCCAAGACATCCTCGAGATCAAATTCCTATAATTTCTACCAGGGCCAGCGCCTCATGCGTCGTTACCGCGGGCGCGACAATGAGTGTTTCGTCCGTCAGTATTACTCCCAAGGCCCCGGTCTTATATCCCCGCTTCAATTCGAGATCCTTGACCCCGACCAGATCCGAGGCGAAGGCTACACCCTGACCTCAGGGAATTTCGCACAGGACGATGGCATCGAGCGAGACAGCCAGGGCCGGGAATCCGGCTACAAGATATGGCATCAAGTACCGGGGACGCTACGCTTTGAAGCCATTACGATCCCGCGCGTAGGCCCGAAGTCCGGCCGCGTGTTCATGACCCATGGATTTGACCCCGACTTCGCCGGGCAGACCCGCGGGTTCTCCTCGCTCGGTATATCCGTCCAGGAACTCGAGAACCTTCTCGATTTTACGAGCGCGCAGATCAAGAAGGCGATCAACCAATCGAATATATTCATCGTCGGCGAATCGAATAATGACAACCCCGTTGTCAACCCATTCGATTCCATGGGGAAGGCCGGGCCTGTTCCGAGCGAAGTATTCGGATCCACCCCGACAGTCTACCCCGATGGCGAAAATCCTGAATCTCTGGCGACATACCTGAATATCCCCGAAGCCGCGGTCTCGTCGCCCGGTAGCGTTGGCATTTTCAACATGCCGGGTAGGCAGTCCGCGAAACCATTCGCGAACACTGCCCCTTCCGATTCCTACGACAAGTTCGTCGATGCTTATTTCGCGTATATCGCCGCAGCGCAGGGCACGTCGATCGAAGTCGTTCTCATGCGGTTCTCGAATAACTATTCCGCTAGCAGGGCGACCCTCATCCTCGCGTGGCGCATCGCCGTTCAGCGCCGGTATCAGCTCGCGTGCGATCACCTGGACCCGCTCTATGAAGCGTGGATATCCGAAGAGATCGCCGCAGGTAGAATCAGCGCCCCGGGCTGGTCAGACCCCCGCCTGCGCGCCGCGTGGCTCGCGCACCGCTGGGTAGGTTCGTCCATGCCGAACATCGACCCGGTGCAGACGGTTAAGGCGACGGAACTCGCCGCCAAGCTAGGCCTCACGACTCTAGATGACTCCTCGATGGAATACAACGGCTCGAGCGGTAAGTCGAACCGCGCCAAGCTCGCCCGCGAGTATGCCGAACTGCCGAAGGTTCCATGGGAGATCGCGAAGCCTGGAGCCGAAGAGAACGAGCCTCCGGCTGGCGAGGGACAATCGGACCGCGACGAGAAGAAAAAAGCAGGAGGCAATAAGTAGATGGCGAAGTTCATTGAAGCCATGATCGTAGCGGCGGCTGGATCGTTAATCGCTGGGGTAATTATTGCTATTAAAACATTGCTAACAATGAGCCGGGATATCAAGGGCTTCTCCCCTTCTCTTCAGGCCCTCGCAGCGATCCAGCCTCTCATGATTCGCGCAACCCGACATCAGAACGGGGCGCTCAGGGAAATAGGTGCTAACGGGGCGACCCATAAAGCTGACGAATGCCTCGATGAGGCTGAGTCGGTCTTGAACGAGCTTCTTGTCAAGAAAATCGGAGGCGAGACGAAATGAAAGTCTACAACCTCTCTCCGACGAAAGAAAACTATTACCGCCAGAACAATAACGAGCTAGACCCCGATATCGTATGTAAGCCGACAGCAACCATCGAAGCCCTCGCCCTTGCAGGCTGGCCGTTTCCATCAGGCAAGTATCCTCAGCCCGAGGACAACCTCACCGAATTATGCCTTACGGGCGAGGCCTATACGGTTATGCTTGGCATTGACGCCAGCCTCGCAGGAATACGCCCGAACGAAGTATGGGGCGTCATTGCCTGGGCGATTAACGAGCGATGGTATCCAACGTATCGCCCACTGATCGGCCCGCCCTGGAATTGGGGACTTCGCGAGGTTCTTTATGGCATATCCCGCGGCGTCCCGTTCGCGACCTCGACGCGGCTCACGAAAGGCGGTCACGTTGTCAACCTCGTCGGGTACGTGACGAAACAGGACAAGGCCCCGCGCGTATGGGCCGACATCGACTTCGATGCGATTACGGAATTCATCATCGATGACCCGTACGGCGATCGCACAAGCGGCCGCTACGACACCACGAAATCAGGATGGAACAACCACTATCCGAAAGACGAATGGCTACGCTTATGGCGTGGCGTGGGCGTCCAGGTGCGCCCGAAGGAGTAGCCATGTTCTCGATGTTCCGCGAAGCCCCGCTCCCCGACGGAAAGCCCGGTCCGGTATCGATGCGCCGCATTCTCGCGCTGTTCTTCTCCCTCGCGGCCGTCGCCCTGTTCTTTTCGGCGATCCCCGGCGCGTCGGCCGGATGGTACGGCTTCATCCCCGGCGGGCTCTGCCTTGTAGCCGCGCTCGCGCTCTTGTTCCTCACGACGGCCGGCGACATAGCGACGGTCATATCCGCGGCTCGGAAGTCGTGAAACGGTATGTCGCGACGGCTCTTATCGCTCTTGCTTGCGGCATCCTTCTTGGCCTCACCATTGGTAGCGGAGCCGGTTCGGACGCCGAATTGGAGAACCGAGCTCGCCGTGCTGAAATCATTCTCGAAAAAGCTGTCGACGGAAGTCGCCGCGCAGGCCTCGCTCTTGCAGTCGTCGAGCGACGAAATCGAGAGCTTGAAGCAGAAGCTCGCGGACTCCGAGAAGAGAATCGAGAGCATCGAGAAGCTCTTGAGCGAATCGACGGAATCAACGCTGACCTTACGGCAGGAAATGGACGACTTGCGGACATCGCTCGAGGAATTGCAGGAAGCATTCAACGATTGGAAACTGGCCTCGGAATCGAAAATCCGTAGGCTTGAAATCGAGCGATCAATATATCGTGCCTCCGCCCTTATCGCAGCGGGCGCCGCCGCCGGCGCATTGATTGCGGATTGGCCCGGGGCAGGAATTGGCACAGGTGTAGGAATAGTAATTACCGCGATTATCGAAATCAAGGCTAGACGTTTATACGCGTTAAGGGGCATTCGTTAATTATGCGGGAAATCTTGTATGCGGCCGAACCAGAATACATTCGCTCGTATCTCGAGGCGCGTCTCAATACGCGTCCCGAAGATATGGCTGCCGCGCGCGAGCTGTTCCCGAATATCGCCGGCCCCGGTTCGCCCGAGGCAATAGACAAGATTTATTCACGCGATGGCGACGCAGCCGTAATCCGCGTCGAGGGTCCGCTTTCCATCGAAGGCCCCGACGCCTGGGATATGGCGTATGGCTACGGCGGCGTATCGTATCAGACGATCATCGGCGCTTTCATCCGCGCGGCCGATGATCAAGGCGTCGCCCGCGTCCGCGTCGAAGCGAATACCCCTGGCGGGACCGTAGATGGCGCCGACGCAACGTATCTCGCCGCTCGCGACCTCGAGTCCAAGAAGGCAATCGATACCGTCGTTTCAGGAATGCTCGCGAGCGCCGGATACTATGCGCTCTGCCCATCGTCCGAGATATACGCGTCGAACCCGACCAACACCGTGGGCAGTATCGGCGTCATCGTCGCCGCCTGGGATTTCTCCGGCGCATACGAAGGCATGGGCATCAAGCGCGTTGAAATCCGATCCAAGAACGCCCCGAAGAAAGCTGCGAACCCCGGTACGAAAACTGGCCGCGACGTTCTTCAGGAGCGCGTCGACGCCATAGAGCGCGTATTCTATTCCCGCATCAGCGAAGCCCGCGGCGTCACGCCGGACGAGATCGCCGAACGCTTCGGGCAAGGCGCGCTCCTCATCGCGCAGGATCCGAGCCCCGACGTTCCCGACGCCCTCCGCGCGGGCATGATCGACGGCATCCTGGAAGGCGCAGGCCTCGGCCGCACCGGGCGCCGCGCACACGCTTCCGAATCGAACAACGCCGAGCCGTTGGCCCAGGCGAATAACCCCGCGTCAGCGGGAAGTCAACAGGAGGTTCCATCGATGAACCTGAACGAATTCCTGGCGCAGGGCCCCGCCGCGGTCGCTGAGATAGATCGCCTCAAGTCCGACGCCCGAGCCGAAGGCAAGAGCACCGCCGAGGCTGCGGCTCTGGTGAAGCAGACACGTATCGCCGCCGTAATGGGAAGCGAAGCCTACGCGAAGGACGCGATTATCGCCACGAAGGCGGCGGCGTGTCTCAAGGGCGATATCAGCCTTGACGCGTTCGAGACCGTAGTCGCCACGGCCGACATGATCGGGGAGCGCCTGAAATCCCGCGCCGCCGCCGGCGAGACCGGCGACCAGGGCGAGACCCACGGTCAGGCGCCCGCGGGCGAAGCGGCCGAGATCGCCAGCGCCGCGGCGCTCATCGCGTCCGGCGGCAAGCTCCAGGAGGTGAAGTAAATGCCCGAAACCTATGTCCCCGATAATCTCGGCCCCGTCGGTAGCTTTCCGGTCATCACGGATAGCGTGACCATCCTAACCGGGCAGGGCATCCTCACGCGAGGCACGGTCCTCGGTAAGATCACCGCCTCCGGGAAGTATATCAAGTCACTGTCCGGCGCCTCCGACGGTTCGCAGACTCCCGCCTGTATCCTCGCCGAGACGGTTGACGCGACGAGCGCCGATGCTCCCGCTGTCGTCTACCTATCCGGCGAGTTCAGCGGCGCCGCGCTCATCCTCGGCACCGCGCATACCATCGCAACCGTCAAGGCAGCGTTCCGCGCCCTCAGCATCTTCATTAAGACCACGCTCGCCGCGTAGTCGTTCCCCCGCCCAACGTCGTGAGACAGTCGGGCAATTTTTCAACGTCGTGAGACGTAGAGGAGTAGCTAATGGCTATCGACATGTATGATACACGGGTCATGCTCCCCGCGCTCGAGCAGATACCGCGTCCCCGGACCTTCCTCCTGGACACCTTCTTCAAGAACGTCCGCAAGTCGGATTCCGAATACATCGACATCGACATGGTGAAGAGGAAGCGCCGCGTCGCCGTCTACGTGAAGCCCATCGAGCAGGGTCACGTCGTCGACAAAGGGGGTTTCGAGACGAAGACCTATAAGGCGCCGTATATCAAGGAAAAGATGAAGACCACGGCCGGCGACATCATGCGTCGCGCCGCCGGGGAGAACGTCTACTCCGCCTCGACACCGCAGCAGCGCTTCGCCGCTCGTCTCCGCGAGGAGCTGACCGAACTCGACGACATGATCACCCGCGCCGAGGAAATCCAGGCGTGTCAGGCCATGTTTACCGGGAAGGTGGTCGCCAAGAACGAGAAGGGCGAAGCTATACAGCAGGTCGACTTTCTTCTACCGGCGAGCCACAACGTCGTGCTCTCCGGTACGGACCTCTGGTCTGACGCCGCGTTCAAGAAGAACGCGCTTCTCAAGCAGCTTCGCGACAACCGCCGCCTCCTCGTGAAGGATTCCGGCAGGGCGCCGACCGACCTCATTCTTGGAAGCGATGCGATGGACAAGTTCATCGACATTCTCGACCCCGATTCTACCACGGCCGGTCTGTCGTCCATGCGCGTCGAGCGTGGACAGCTCGACATATCAAACCTCCCCTCCGGCGTCACGTATCTCGGGTACTTCAAGGAGCTCGGCGTCGACGTGTGGAGCTATGACGAGTGGTACCACAACGGATCGGCCGACGTTGCGATGCTCGACCCCAAGAAGGTATGGCTGGGCTCCCGGAACGCCCGCTTTGACCGCAACTACGCCGCGATCCAGGACCTCGACGCCCTGTTCGCCGTTGAACGCTTCCCGAAGTCTTGGACGCAGGATGACCCCAGCGCGCGCTTCCTCATGCTTCAGTCCGCCCCGCTCATGGCTCCGCACGAAGTCGATAGCTTCTACGTCGCCCAGGTGCTCGCGTAAGGCGGCCGGCATGCGCATAGAAGTAATCGAAGGCGCAATCCAGCACGACGGCGGTCTGCACGTTGCGGGGACCGAATCCGCCGTGTTCGAGATCAAGGACGACAAGGAGGCCAAGCGTCTCATCGACCTCGGGAAGGCCAAGGCCGTCAAGGGCCGCCCGCCCTCCGAGACCGCCGCCGAGAAGAAGGCCCGCGAGGAAGCCGAGGCGGCTGCCGAAGCTCGCGCGGTTCTCGAGGCCAAGGCGGTTGAGAAGGGCGCGGGTACCGCCGAGGAAGTCGCGAAGCTCTCCGACGACGAACTCGCCGAGCTCCTGAAGGAGGCCGCCGAATGATCGTCCCCGCCGGCCAGACCATAAACATCGGCGCCCGCGAATACCAGTCGGGCGCCGAAATCCCCGACGACATCGCCCGCGCGGCCGGACTCAACATCGAGCCGGCCGCGGCGAAGAAGTCGGTCCGGCAGGCCCCCGACGCGACGGAGGCGAACGAATCGTGACCAACGTCCGCGCGCTGGCAGAAAGAGACCTCGGGCACACCCTCGAAAGGGAAATGGGAATTGCGGTCGCATTGATCGCACCCGATGGCCTGAAAATCTCCACGACAAACGACGGCCGCCCCCTCGTAGGCCGAGTGCTCTGGAGCCAGCCGCGGACGAATACCGAATCCGGCGAAGTCGTGATCGTACCCGATCCCGTAGTAGAGCTTCGACGATCATCGCTCTCTCGCGTTCCCCTGACTGGCGAACACTGGTCAGTCATCATACCGTCCGGCCCAACCGCAGGCGCTCCGCTCGAGATATATATGCTCGACGCCTCGCGCTCGCTCGAGGGCGGCCGGAACCTCGGGGTTATCAAGCTCCCGCTTCAGCGGGTAAAGCAGGCGGTACCGTAATGGAATTCGAGAACATCAAGGACGCCCTCGACACTCTCCTCGAAACCAACGCCGCCGGCCGCTTCGCTGTCCTCGGTACCCGTAAACGTAGCCACGACGCCGAGGTCGTGCATAACCGCGCCCAGGTCACGACGTACTACGCGAACGGTGATTTCCCGAAATCCGGCGGATCATACGGCGGCCCGTTCCAGCACGACGTCATCTTGAAAATAGAATTCCTCGTATCGGCTGCCGCACGTGCCGATCTCGCAATCCTCAATAATCCCCAGGCAACGGCGCCCCAGCTTACCGCAGCGCTCGCGGCCTCTACAGACGCAACCGCTGAGGCTGACGCGGCGCTGGACGCCCTGGTATCCACGGTATGGAACATCATCATGAGCCCGGAGAATTCCAAGCTCGGCTTGTCCTACAACCCCCAGCGTTGGATAACCGGATTCCAGAAAAACGATCCCTCCCCGAAGGGCGCCCTCGTCCTACTGTCGGGCTCGATGACCATGATCGCATCCGTCCTGGAATATCCGACTCCTGAAGTCGGCGTCCCGGGCGTCTCCGTAGACACGACCGTGAAACTAACCGCCGACGTATCCGGCGAAACCCTCGACACCGCCGCGCAAGGCGTAAAGGAAGGTGCATAAATGAGCATATCCGCTAATAGTCTCGCCGCGGCCGTCGGTTCCGCCGTCAAGAACGTCGTGCTGATGCCCGGTAGCGAGATCGTCCAGAGGAAGATCCTCGCCATGGCTACGCCTCTCGCCGATAAGGCCGCGGGCCTGCCCCTAAAAACCCCGGTTCTCATCATGAGCCCCGAAGACGCGAGGGACCGCGCAGGCGCGGGGTCGGCCGCCGCCCGCATCATAGCCGCCGCGTTCAAGGGATCGAATTACAGCGTCCCCGTATACGCGTTTTTCCAGGCCGAGCCCGTCGGCGCCGTAGCGGCCGCGGGCCAGATGGTCATAACCGTGTCGACCCCGGGCGCGGGTATCCTGTACCTCTACGTGGCCGGGAAGCTCTACCAGATCACCGTCGCCGCGACCGACACCCCGACGACCATCGGTGCCGCTGTCGTGGCCGCCCTCGCCGCCGACCCCGACTGCCCCGTCACCGCCGTCAACACCACGGGCACGGTCGCGTTCACCGCGAAGTCGAAGGGCTTGTACGGGAACGGTATCACGATCGCGGTCAACCAGTGGCCGCAGAACGACGAGAAGCTGCCCGCCGGCGTCGGCGTTACCATCACCGCGATGACCGGCGGCGCGGGCGTCCCGGACGTCGCGACCGACATCGCAAACGGCCTCGGTATCGGCTCCTCGGCGAACGAGGGTTTCTATACCGACGTCGTACACGCGTACGGCCAGGACGCCACGGCCTTGAACGCGATCGCCGATTACGTCGGGCGCGGGAACGAGTTCATAGGCCTGTACGACAAGCTCGTCCACCGCCCGTTCCGCTCCATGACCGGCGACGTCCGCACAGGATCGGCTGGCCTGACCGCGCTCATCGCGATGACCGACGGCCGCGTTACCGACCGCGCGAACGGCGTCATCTGCCGCCCCGGAAGCCTGACGAACCCCGCCGAGATCGCCGCCGAAGCCATGGGCAAGATGGCCAAGGAGAACAATGCTCTCGCCGAGGCAAACTACCTCGACCTCATCCTCGTGGGCGTCGATCCGGGGAACGTGGCGCGCATGGCGGGCCTCGACTGGACGCAGGAGTACACGAACCGCGATATCGCCGTCAAGGCCGGTATATCCCCGACTGTCGTCGAGGGAGGCAGCGTGAAGATGCAGAACGTCGTATCGTTCTACCGCCCCGCGAACATCCCGGTCGCCTCGAACGCGTTCCGCTCGATGCGGAATATCTCGATTCATCAGAATTTCCTCTACAACTTCTGGCTTATGTTCTCGGGTCCGCGGTGGAAGCAGTTCACGGTCGTCAAGAACGTCATGAACGTGACCGTGGCCGCGAGCCGCGCGAACGCCCGCGACATCGATTCGGTCAAGGATGACCTCCTCGCGCTCATCAAGAGCTTCATGGCGAACGGTTGGCTGTACGACGACCAGTATTCCATCGACGCGCTCAAGAGCGTCGACGCGGTTACGGTACGCGCGGGCGGCGACGGTTTCGTGAACCTCGTTCCCTTCATCCTCTCGGGCGAAGGCCTCATCCTCGACACCACGGCGCTCGTCGATACGTCGATCGCCATAGTCGCGTAAGGAGAAAAACAGAATATGGTAAGAGCGAAGTTCAAGGTCGATTCGGTCACGGAATTCCCGGATGTTTCTTCGATTGTACTATCCGTCGTGACGGCAGGAGCGGGCGAGGAAAACAAGAAGTTTTTTAAATGGACTCCCGGTGGGAAAATTGAAATGGGGGTTGTTAGCAAGGAAACCGCCGCACGGTTTAGGCCGGGCAGGGAATATTTCGTCGATTTCACTCCCATAGAGGAGGCGTAAGCCATGGCACAAGACATAGTCGGAACCCCGAATAAAGTCGGGATCGGCGGCTTCCAGTATCGCGTCGCGGCCGACGCCGATTTCAAGCACGGGAAGCCCGCATACAAGAACGAGGGCGAAGAGACTACGGGCGGCACCTTCCGCAAGATGACGAAGCAGTCGCAGGAGGTCGAAAGCGTCACCCTCAAGGTCAACGCCGACGAACTCGAGCGCCTGAAGGAAGCCGCCGAATCCAAGAAGCCGCTCAACCTCTCGTACGAGACGGTCGAGGGCAGCGTATACCGCGGCCAGGGCTTCATCGATTACGACGGACGCCAGACGGCGAGCGGGAAGGTCGAAGTCAAGATGTTCCCACAGAACGGATGGACGTCGTTTACCGCGAAGTAACTGTATCGGGGCCGTAGTCCAGCGGCCCTATATTTTCCAGGAGGCACGAAATGTCCAAGTGGTCCAGCACGACGAAAGAAGTATTCAAGATCAGCGCCGAATCCGCGGAGGCCAGCGTCCGCGAGCTCATCGATTTCTATCGCGTCGACGTCGACGACATCGAGGACGATACCCAGAAGGCCGGCCTCGAAATGGCCCTCAATCGACTCCAGAAGGCATATCGCCGTGGCGAGCTAGAAAACAAGCGCTCGACGGAAGGGTTCCACGTCATTCAGAAGCTCGTTGCCCCTCCCGGAGAGGTCAAGGAAATTGAGTACGCCGAGCTTTACGGCGCTCTCAAGCTCCAGATGGACGGCCTCGACCCCAAGGCGCCGACCGCCCGCCAGCACGCGCTTCTAGGGGCGCTCTCCGGCCTCGGCCCGACCGCTATCGGCGCGTTGAATGCCGTCGACCTCTCCACGGCGGAGTGCCTGGCGTACGTTTTTTTCATGGCGTAGGGGTGATGGACCAGATGCTCGGGAACCTGTTTTCGAGGGGACAACAGATAGATGTTCTCGAGCAAAAATCTTTCCATCAACTAGCGTACTGGAACGAATGGCACGTCATCATGGCCAAAGCAGAGACCCCGAAGCTCCCGCCTAGCTCATAGAAAGGAACCCGATGCCCGAGTTCGCCGTCCCGACATACTTCACGGTCGTCGATCGCCTCACGCCCTTCTTTTCCAAGGGCGAGGTCGCGGCGTCGAAGTTCGAGACGATGGTCAAAGGCGCGTTCGCCCGCACGGGGCACCAGGCGTCTATGTTCAGATCGATTCTCGGCGGCGTCACGTTCGGGAATCTGGCGGCGGGCGCGATCCGGCGCGCAGGATCAGAAATAAATGAGCTCTTTCAATCTTCGGTTGCTGCAGCCTCCGGGATTGCCGCTCTGAAAACAGCGTATTCCTCGGTCTTCGGCACCTCCGCTGGCGTTGAAATGGCCTTCGCTCGCAACGAAGCGAACCGCCTCGGAATGGCGATCGATCAAACCGCCCAGTCATACATGAGCATCGCCGCTGCCGCAAAGGGGACATCGATAGCCGGGGCGACGGTTCAAGAGATTTTTATGGGCGTATCGGAAGCCGCGACCGCCCTCAAGATTCCGAGCGAACAGGCCTCCGGTGCCCTCCTGGCAATCTCGCAGATGATATCCAAGGGCAAGGTTAGTGCCGAAGAGCTCCGCGGTCAGCTTGGTGAGCGCCTTCCCGGAGCATTCCAGATTGCGGCCCGCGCTATGGATTTGACTACAGGTGAACTCGACAAGATGATGTCAAAAGGGCTCCTCACTGCGGATGTGTTTCTGCCTCGCTTCGCATCCCAAATGCGGAAAGAATTTGGCGTAGGTGCTGCAGCCGCCGCTCAAGATTTCGGGGCGATTCAACAGCGATTCGAGAACGTGCAGTTATCATTTCGCCAAGGCATCGGCCAAACCATCCTTCCCCTGCTTACGAGGCTGTACGGGGCCGCGACGCCGATTATCGACAAGATGTCTGCATGGGTCGCCGCGAATCAAGATTTGATCGCCACCCGGATAGACACCTTCTTCGACCGCGCCGGCCAATTCCTAACCGCGATCAAGCCCGGCCTTCAGTTCGTACTATGGGCCGTCCAGAACCTCGCCGGTCCTGTCCTGGCGGGAGTCGCCGCCTTCACGGTCTTGAAATACGGGCTCCTGGCCGCCGCGGCCGCCGGGAAGATATTTGGCCTCGTGAATACGATCCTGTTCGCCTACCAGGCTTACGCCGGCGGGGCCGCGACCGCGCAGGAGGCCCTTAACCTGGTCATGGCCGCGAATCCCGTCGGCCTCATCGTAGCCGGGATATCGATCCTCGTCGGCCTGTTCGTCCTCCTCGCCTCGAAGGTAGGCGGCGTCGGCCCCGCGTTTACCGTCCTCGGGCAAACGCTCATGAAGGGGCTCCTGGCCCCCGTGAATCTCATCATCGACGGGCTTCAATTCCTGTTCGGGCTCCTGTCGAAAATCCCCGGCCTCGGCGGCCTCGCGGACATCAAAGCCGGCATCCAATCCTTCCAGGATTCTATGAACGCAGCGCTCACGGGATCCGAAGGCGCATACAATTTCGCCCAGCCGTACAAGGACGCCCGCGACAAATCGCTCGGCCGCGAAGCCCCGAACCAAGCGCAGGTCGACCGCCAGGAAACCTCTGTCAGCGGCCGAATCGACGTGTACGGGCCGCCGCAGACCCGCGTCTCCTCGCCGCAAGGGAACACGCAGTCGATCCGCCTCGCGTACATGGGGGCCAATCCATGAGCGACTGGCAGGATCGCGTCCGTCCGTATATAAAGCTCACGTCTCCGAAAGGCCAGGTATTCAAGCCCGGCTGGAAGGGCGACGAGATCACGGTCGCGAAGCGAGTAGGGCGCCATGCGTACCCCGGCGTCGACAAGGAAGTCGCGCAGGACATGGGCCTCGACTCCGACGGGTACCCGCTCACGTTGTTATTCGAGGGCCCCGATAACGACCTCGAGTCCAAGCGGTTCCTAAAAGCATGGGCTGAGCGCGGGGTATGGACGATCGTTCACCCCGTCGACGGGACGCTCTACCTCCAGCCCCTGACCGCGACTCGCGCCAATCAGCCGATACGCTCGGGGAACCTGACAACCGTTACCTCGAACTGGATGGAGCCGCTACCCGATTCGGCCGTCGCCTCGAGCGCCGATTCTGCAAGCGACGTGGACGCCGCGGCCGCCTCCGTATCCGATGCCTCGGCCGGAGCTCTTGCCGCGTCCATCGTGCAGGATACCGTATCCGAGACCGCCGCGATCAAGGCCGCGTCTGAATCGAGTCTCGCGAAGATCAAGAAGGCGGTCGCCGCCGGAAGCGCCCGTATCAATGCGATCCAAGCGCAGATACAAGAGACGATATCCGAGACGCCGATGGACGTCCTGTCGCTCGCCGGTGAAGTTACCCAACTCATGCAGTCACCTGGGCTCATAGCCGGCGCCGTAGAGGCCCGGGTACAGGCGCTCGTCGGCCTCGGGCGCCAGATCCTCGCCGACCTCCCGGCTGCACTCTCGTTCGGGTTCCAGGACCGCAACGCCGCTGAAACCGTCGCGTGTTTCGCGAATGCTGTGACGGTCGCCATAGCCAGTACGATTACAAGCGAGCTCCCCGATACCCGTTCGCAAGCCCTGTCGATGCTGTCCGCATTCCGCTCATACGAGTCCGATGTCGTTGCGGCTCTCGACGGGCTCGCCGCAGAGTCATCGGAAACGTCAATCGACCGCCAGTTTTTCGGTCATGGCGGCGCTGTAACCGACGCCCTGGCCGCCCTGAGAGCATCGGTATCCGCGTATCTCCTGTCGATCCTGTTCGACCTCAAGACCGAGCGCCGGTTCACCCTCGAGCGCCCCCGCGCCACGTTTGAAATCGCGATTACTGAATACCCGGCGACTGCCGAGACAGCGGATTATTTCTACGATCTTTTCTGTCGCTCGAATAAGCTAATCGGCCGCCAAGTCCTCTTGCTCCCCGCAGGTTGGGAGGTGGTAGTTTATGTCTAGCCTCCCGATCCAGGGCAAGCAGTACATCATCCAACCCGGAGACACGCTCCAAAAAATAGCCGTGCGCGCGTATGGCGATGCGATGAAATGGTCGAAGATTCACCGCGCGAACCCCTCGATCAAATCCGCCGATTTAATCCGAATCGGGGATATCCTCTATATCCCGCCCGAGGAGGAAATCGCTGCCGCCAAGGAGACCGCCAAGGCCTCCCGGTTCTCAGGGCGCGAAAAGGGTACATTTACCCTCGTCATCGACGGGCACGAAATCCCGGTCAAGAATGGCCGCTTCAAGTGCGGTATGGACCTCCTCTGTTCTTCCTGGGTCGCGGATATCGCATGGACACCCGGGGCCGACTCGTGGCTCGACGCGCGAATCCGTCCGTACTCGTATGCTCCGTCCGAGCTCTACCTCGGCTCGACCCTCGTCGGTACCGGGAAGCTTTACGGCGTCGCCCCGAAACGTACGAAAGACAGCCGCACCAAGTCCCTCGAGTTCTTTTCCTCGACCGCCGATCTCGTCGACTCGACCATGCGCCCGCCGTATGAATTCTCAGGCGTCACCCTGAAGCAGATCGCCGCCGACCTCTGCGGCGACCTCGGCTATCAGCTCGTATTCGATATCCCGGCCGGCCCCAAGTTCGATACCGTGACCGCGAAAAAAACCGAGACCGTAGGCGCGTTCCTCCAGCGCCTCGCGACGCAACGCGGGACGCTCTGCGCCTGCGACGAGCGGTCGCGTGTCGTCTTCATCCGCTCGATCACGACCGGGAAGCCTGTCGCCACCCTCGACGAGGATGCGCCCCCGATCACCGAATGGTCCGCCCGGTTCGACGGTCGCGAACGGTTCAACGTCTACCGCGCCGTCGGGCAGTCCGGCGACGGTGAGGATATAGAAGCGACGGCCAAGGACCCCGCCGTTCCCGGAACTCGCCAGCTTACGTTCTCGCATTCCGACTCTGACGCGGGCTCGATCAATACCGGCGCAGAATGGAAGCGCTCGAAGGCCATAGCCGACGCGCTTACGATCCCGTTCCCTGTCTCGGACTGGTACGACCCCTCGGGAAACCTCTGGCGTGCGAACACCCTCGTTACGATCAAGGCGCCTTCGATTGACGCCCCGAAGCCGTTCGACTTCCTCATCCGAAGCCCCGAATTCATCTTCGCCCCTGAAGGCCGCCAGGCGATTCTGGGCGTGGTCCCGCCTGGCGCTCTCGCAGGTGGAGACGTGAAGGAGCCCTGGTTATGATCGGCCGTGTAACCTCCGACCCGTGGGTCTCGCGTGTGAAAAATGGCGAAGGCCACGCGCTCATGCTCCAGGTCCAGTTCTCCGGCGGCGCGGACGTGCGCACCGTTCAGTATATGCCGCAGGCCGGCGAGGATACCGTGCCGGTACGCGGTACTCGCGTTGCGGTCGTCGATGTCGGCGGGCTCCTCGTCGCCGTGGCTTCTCAGGACGGCATCAAGAGCACCGGGAAGATGGGCGAGAAGGAGTTATACTCGCATAACTCGGCCGGCCAGAAGCTCGCGAGTCTCAGGCTCAAGGACAACGGGCACGCGTGGCTCGGGAATAGGCCGAGCGGGAAAAACCTTAGAACGGTACTCCAGAATCTGATTACTGGGATTCAAGGGGCGACCTATATACCATACCCTGGCGGCGTGGCTGGGCCGCCGGTCCCCATAGTCGACACGACAGGGAAGATCGCTACGGCACTAACCGACCTTGCGTCGGTATTGGATGACACGCCATGAGGCTTGAAATAAACGGACTCGGCGCGATTCTTCTTGCCGCCGCGATGATGTTCGACCTTATCGTTAATATCATTTATGCCGTGGTGTGGATAATCGGAAGGATCCGCTGATGACCAAGCCCACCGACCGCTATTCCGGCGACCCCCGGCTCGTCCTCACGGCCAACGGCGCCGACCTCGATTACCGTGGCGGCCAGCCGGTCATGGATCAAGGCATTGAAAACTGCATTCTCTTGTCCCTGTTCGTTCGAGAGGGTTGGGCTGGGAATGTGTTCCTCCCGCCCGAGCGCCGCCTGGGCTCGGATTACGAGAAGACGTGCCGAGGGACGATCACCCTGTCGAAACTCGTCGACGTGGAGAATTCAGCCGAGCGTGCGCTCTCCTCGAAAGTATTCGGGACGGTAAAAGCCTCGGCCTCGAACCCGACCGCCGACCACTTGGCTGTCGAGATAAAAATAGGCTCCGGCGGCGTCCTGAGCCTCACCCGCGAGCGCGCGCTATGGGTCGCGCAGATCAATGACCCGGCATCAAGGAGGCTTGCATGACGACCAGAAGAACCGAGGCCGAAATGATGTCCAGAACCGAGGCCCCCGTATGAGCTACACCGTCCCTTCGACCGCGGCCCTCGTCGCGCGGAACCAAGCTGCGCTCGAATCCCGCCTCAATCAGACAACTCCGCCCGCGGACAAGGCGTTCAATACAGTGCTCGCGACCATGGAAGGCATGGCGGCGAAGGCTCTCTATAAGTTCGCCGAGGACCGCATCCTCGCAAGCTCTGCGCTGACCGCCCGCGGCCCGGACCTGGACGCAATCGGCCTCGAATACGAGTGCTACCGCGCCCCTGCCGTCGCCTGTGTCGCCGTGGCATCGCTAGCCGCCGATGACGGAACCATCCTCGGCGTCAATTCGATATTCGTCGGCGATAACGGCCTTCAGTACCGAGTTCAGGCCAGCGTAACCGCGCCCTCGGGCGCCCCCGGCTCCGGCGTCGTCCTGTCCCTGGCCTGCGTCGAGGAAGGCACGGCCGGGAACCTGAGCCTCGGCGACACGCTCACAATCCAAACCCCAGTCGCCGGTGCGGGCCGAGTCGCTACCGTTTCGAGCGTCGCGACCATAGGCACCGAGGCCGAGGGCGACGAAGGGTATCGTATCCGCGTTCTCGACATCGAACGCGCCGACGGCGGCGGCGGGAACCCTTCAGATCATCGAACCTGGGCGCAGTCCGTCCCCGGCGTCAAGCGCGCGTATCCCCTCAACGGCCCATATGTCGGTTCGGGGCTCACCCCGACGCCAGCAATGCGTACAATATACGTAGAGGCGGCAGAATCAGTAGACCCCGACGGTATCGCGCCGGCGGGCCTCCTCGATCAGGTCCGGGACGCGATTCTAACGGATACCGAGACTGGTATCGCACGGCAGATACTCGGATTTACTGGCGATTATCTCTATATCCGACCGATCATCCGCACGCCGATATACGTCAAGATCGTCGGGCTCACTGTGAAGACGGGAACCATGGCCGCGGCGCAATCGGATATTGAAAACGCGCTTTCGACGGTGCTCCGGCTTTTCTCGGCGTTCGTGCAGGGGCTCGACCCGGATTTCGATCGCATGGATGAAGTCACGTCGTCGGTCCTCCAGAGCGAGGCCCAGAGTGTTATTCGGGGCTATGGCGGAACTATTCAGAACATTCTGTTCGGACTCACTGTAGGCACGTATCTCGGGAAGTACCCCGTGGCGGCGAATGAAAAACTGAAGCTCGGCGGCATCGTATGGGAGGCCGTGACGTGAGCGAATCCGTATACATGCGCCAGGTAGTCGACGCCCTCATGCCCGAGGGCTCGATCCTGACCCCGGCGGCTGGCGGCTACCTTGATAGGCTCCTTGACGGCATTGCGGACAACGAGCAGGCAATCCTTGAAGCCATGGAATCGCTCGCGAATATCCGGAACCCGTGGAAGTGTGCGATCGAACTCTTGCCGGATCTCGAACGCGAATTCGGCATCACCCCGAACCCCGCGCTGACAGAGAAGGACAGGCGCGCAAATCTCGCTCTTGTCCGATACAAGCGCCGCAGTCTCGGAACCGTAGCCAAGCTTCAGCGCGCGCTCGACCGCGCCGGATTCGGGGCAGGAGGGTATGGGCTCATCGTGACCCCGAACGCGAGTCCCGCGACCGATCCAGCCCCGATCGTCGATAACTCGTACCAGCTCACGGCTCACGCGATTGGCGATGAGTCCGGCGCGGTCGCGGGGAACATGGGCGCATATGCGGCCCGCCGGGGCGGGTATTACCTCGTCAATGGTGACTCCTACGCGGCACGTCCCGAGTACCCCCAGGCCGGGCAGATATGCGCGCGCGCGTTCGATGGCACGGATACGCTCTCGGGGAAGGAGTGCGCGGGGCACTATACCGGATACGCGCTGTATGAAAACGAGTACGCATCGCCAGGAGCTGCGTTGTGGCCGCTCGTTTTTTTCGTCGGCGGGATTGTTGCCCGGAATGCAGATGGATCGATTGCCGCAGTCTCACCTGTTACGATCCCGGCGACAAGGCGGCAAGAGCTACACCGACTCATCTTGCGAATAAAACCCATGGGAATATGGGCGGCAATGATTATACAGTATACATAGCGGCGGAGAAGCCCGGGCCGGTTGCGGGCCTGAATCTCGCGGGAATAAACCCAGGCGCCGGCCCGGGACCAAACGAAATACCAACGTCGAGATGACGCAGGAGGAACGATGAAAGATTTTAAGACTACGTACGGCGGGCTCGTTATTGGAGACTGGCCGAACTCGATTCCGAAAAACGCGAGTGGCCCGAGCGCCAGCGACGGAACGCCATTTACTGCTGACCTCATAGCCGACCTATGGGGCTGGCAGAAACGTATTATGACCCTCGCGGGGATGACGCCTAACGGGGCATGGGACGATTCCTCCGCATCGCAGATTGTCACGGCGATCGAACGCGTGATTCGCGGGCCGGGGGAGTTCGTTCACTCTGCGCTCAACCCGGCCGAGCTCGCCCTGCGTAGACTCCTACCCATGAACGGGCAGGTGGTTCTGATCGCGTCATATCAGCGGGCTTGCGATTCCGTGTACGTGGGCGACGCGAACAACGCGGCGGCGTTCGGATTCTATAAGACCAGCGACTCGAGTGGCGTCACGAGGTCGACCACGGGCGCGTATATGGTCATGCCGGACTGCCGGGGCATATTCCTCCGCGGCCTTGGCGTGAGTGCGATCAGGCAAGCGGCGAACGGGAATTATTTCACCGGCGGGTCGATCATGGCGAACTATATGATCGATATGATGGGGGGGCATCATCATAATTTGTATTCAGAAAATGGAGGATCGGATGGAAATTACTATCATGCTCCTTCAAATAGTGGCAATGCGCTTCCACTTTTGTTCGTAGGGCCTGATGTTAAAGAAGCTGTCTCCGACGGCGCCAACGGCAACCCCCGCTTCGGCTACGAAAACCGCCCGGCCTCCGTCAGCGGTCAAATCTGCCTCACATACTAAGGAAGGAATCACAATGAAAACCGTAGTCCATGAAAACGTCGACGGGTATGAGATCGTCCGCTATTTCGGCGACGCGCAGGTCGACCCCGTAGCCACGTGGTCGAAGATACAGGATAAAATCCTCGCACTCCCCGAACTAGCGCAAATGAACTCCGTCAAGGCGAAGATAACCGCGCAGGCTCAGACGGGGCAAGATGCGTTCAATCTCGCGGCCGCCGCAGAGAAGTCCGGGAACTTCAAGGCCGCCACGTCCTACCAGGCGCAGTACCAAGCCGCTGTCGCCGCGATCCCCGTACTCGAGGAAGAACTCACGCCCCTCGCCGCCGCTTTCGACGCCGCCCGATCGGCCCTGTTCGAGGCGAACGCCGCATACTTCACCCCCGGCCCTGGCGAATCGATCATCAGCGATGCGGATTACGAGGTACTGAAAGCCAAGGCCGACGCACTCGCGTCGAACCAGCAGCTTACGGTCTCAGGAACGTACGTCGCCGATAACCGCGGGAAGGCCTGGTGGGCCAAGGACGGTACATGGAAACGCGAGACCACGGAACAGCTCGGCGTCCCGATCCCGCCCGGCGCCATCCTCGAGGAGAAGCTATCCGAATCGCAGAAGCTCGAGATCGCGGCCGAGTCAGCAGCCGCGAGGCTGGCCGGGTTGACGGTCGAGGAGCGCGAGGCCGAAAAGACGGGAGCCCTGAAGGCAGCCGCGCAGGAAGCCGCGAACCAGAAGACGCTCGCCGAGATCACGGGCGAGAAATTCGACGCCGCCGCGTGGTACTCCGCGAAGAAGGCCGAGATCGAGAAGATATATAAGTAAGGTGATATAAAAATAGGCGAGCCCCTGGACAGGCCCGCCGTGCTTCCTTGGCCCCCGGTTGTGAGCCGGGGGCCTTCTTATTTGCCGAAGAACACCAGGAAAGCGCCCACGGCCGCGGCCATGGCGATGATGGTTCCGATAAACCACTTGCGATTGCTAGAACTTGCCGACGCCCGTGAGGCGAGTACCGCTCGTATTTGGTTCTTCCCAATCGGGTCACCAAAACAAGCGTCATCGGGGAGATCGGGCCGTTTTAATTGCTTCCTAAGTTGCCTTGAAGAGACGTATTGAAGCTGGTCTATGCTTTTCAGGTTCTCGAACTTGATTCTAGCCATATTCGCCCCGTCCTACTTCCCTTACCCGGTACAAAACAGTACAAGCTTGTACCGGGACGACCATTTTACGTGGATGCGGCCGCACGGCGTCTGGCGGACGCGGCTGCTCGTATTTTCTTGTCGAAGAGAAACCCAAATTCTCCCCGTTGCATACATAGCGCGATCGCGAATTCTTCCACGAAACGATTGTACTTTTTCTTCCTTATTCTCCGCTTCATTGGGCCGCCGCACGGCGCCTGGCGGACGCGGCCTCGGCTCTTTCGCGGTTGGCCTTGTCGCGGTTTACTTGCTGGCGAACTGCCCTGCGGATATAGTCCGAGGGGAGCCGTATCGCCTGGTCAGTCCATCTCGATTCGCATATCCCGATCGAGGTCGGGCGCGAGGGTTATTTCGGGCATGCTTAGGGCGCCTCGATTCGCACTGTCCCGCATATCGGGCAGGCGAAGAGCTTTGTAGATTTTCCATGTAGAATCTTTTCGCCTTTGTAGAACTGCTTTATCTCCCCTTCTTGGTCGAACGGGGCACGTTCTAGGCTACGAAGCTCGATGAACTTTTTCGAGCTATCGTTATGGTAAGCCCTAGGGTCTATCGAATCCTGATCTGCATAATTACAGGCATAACATCGCATATTCTCTCCTTTATAAAGCGCGCCCAGAATTGAGCGCGCCGTTACTGATTATATAGGTAGTCTCGTGGGCTTTATTTCTCCCTCTATCCTATTTTTTTGAATATCGACAGCCATTATTCCAGGAACATGATCGGGAATATTTGCACTAAATGCCTCGAATAACCCATTCGTCGCATCGCCCGTGGCCGATATTACTACCCGCCCTCCCTTGAACTTCATAATCGTAACGCGCGGTTGGCTCACTGCGTCACCGCCACGACCGCACCGCCAGCATACGCTTCAACGGTCCCGAGCGTCCCCGTATTTGTATCCACGGCCGCGCGGTACGTTCCGGTCGCGTTCGTATAGAACAGGAGCCCGCCGACGACTGTCCAGGACGTTATCCCGGGGTCCGATACGAGCGTCTTGACCGCGGCCGCGCCGGTACTCATCTGCACGAGCGCGATCGAGTCCGTGGTATCGGTGGGACCGGCATACACCTCGCCGCCAGCATACGACCAGTTCGAGACGTAGTAGGGTTGCGTCGACCCGTCGGGGAGTTCATGCGATACCGGCACCGCGCCGGTATCGAACGACGCAATCGCCGAGGCGCTGACCTTGAACGAGTAGCCGCCGAACGTGAGGATCGAGTCGCCGGTGCGGTACTTCCATCCTATGTACATGGTCTGCGCCGTCGTGGATCCCGTTAGCTCCGCGTAGGCGATCGGCACCTGGGACAAGGTGAGCGGGCGGTCCAGAGACGCGTTCAGGGTCTCCTTATAGAGGTGTAGCACGTATCCGCCGGTCTGCTCGAACCCGCCTACCTTGGACGGGTCGTTATCCCATATAGGCCGCCCCCTAACGACGTACATGGTCCCGGTCGCGTCATCGTAAAGGGCATGGCATCCCCCGGACACCGAGTACGTCGGTTGCCACTCGTTAAGGGTGTACGCCTCCTCCTGGAAGCCGAAATCCTTGATCGTGCCGCCGGCCGATATCGCCTGAGCTCGGAAGTCTTGATAGCCGCCCGTGAACGCGAACACGGTTTCCGATAAATCCGCGAATATCCACGTATTCGAGTCCCATAGCTTGGTTGCGAGGGTATCGGTAAGGTCGCCACCCATGCCGGAATTCATGTACACCTTGGCGCGTTCAGAAATGACGGTCGCGACCCCGCTCGATAGCTGAAGCCGATATATCGATCCGCCGGACACATACCAGGCCTTCTCACCGCGGGCAAATATACGGCCCCAGTCGGAAGGAATAGCGGAAACGATAGCCAGGGCTCCCGTGGACAGGTTGAGCGTCGCGGTCTCGCTAGCGGTGCCGCCAGTTATGGGATAGGAATACGTTATCAAAACATACGCATTGGTAAGCTGCGCCGCCCGTGTTATCGAAACGGAAACAGAGGCCCCGTCCGCATCGGTGAATGTTGCGGGCTGAGGTGACCCCGTAGCTGTCACCGTGCCGAGAGTAGCGTCGCTCGACGATACGACGGCGCGTGCGGAGGTCGGGCTTGTATATACGATTGCGCGGCTTGCCGGGGCCGCCTGGAGATAGAGCCCCTTGAGGTTCGATGCTACGAGCTTCTTAGGGGCACCTGGGAGGACTACGGGGGGCGTCGGTTCCACGGGGTTTGTGGCCGCGGGGGGCGTGACTGCGGGTTCAACCGGCGGCATCACCGTCGTGTCGCATCCCGCGAGCGCTAGAATGAGCGCTAGAGCGAAGGCAAATCTGTTTTTCATGGATTCCTCCATACTAAAAAATTCTACACCTCCCATACGGGAAATGCAATAAAAAATCTAAAATCTTCTATAGAATTCATTTCTGCTTATATTGCGAAAATTGAATTCGTCCTGGGGGTGTCGGGCTAGCGGCGGGTGGACGTTTATAGGGCGTGCGGGGCAGATTCGGGGCATGGCAGAACTTGAACGCGAGGTAATGGACCGCCGTCTCCGGGCGCTGGGATGCGTCGGGGCAGGGGCCGAGTCGAGCCCGTATCGCCGGTTCCGTATCAACGCAGGTTCGGGATGGGTTGCCGCCCCCGGGGATACCCTGCACGTGAAAAAGGCGATGAGCGTCCGCGTATACCCTGGCGATATGGTGCTCAGGCGCGCCCGTCCGTTCATCGGCGCGCCCGCGGGCTGGGCGGATCTCGTCGGCTGGGATTCGGTGATCATCGGCGAGGAGATGGTCGGGCAGCGCGTGGCCGTGTTCGCTATGGACGAACTCAAGTCGGCGGGGGTGCGCTTGTCGAAGGACCAGCGGGACATGGGCGAGCTTGTGACCAGGTGGGGCGGGCGGTTCGAGGTCATACGGTAGGGCTGTCCGAGAGATCCGCGCCGCAGTTGATACAGGCCGTAGAGTCTCCCGGCGAGATACAGAAGCAAGCCGGGCACATAATCGTTTCGGGCGGTTCTTCGCTCGGGCCGAGCCACGCGCGCTTGATGTTCCATTTATTCGTGAGCTTCTTGCCCTGCTTTTTTATGGCGGCTTTAGTTAGTCGTTCAAAGTCCCAAGCGCTTATTGGCATCGGACCGATTTGAATAGTGATTATTTCTTTCGTATCCATGTGCTCTAGTTCAAAGTGCTGATATTCGATCTTTTCATTTTTCAAACCACTGCCTCCTCTTTCTTCCCTTCCCTGAGTTCCTTGATTTTGAAATACGCCCAGCCGTTCTTGTAGTTCTTCTGGCGGGCGATCTCATGCACGAGCGGCACATTCACCGTCAACCTGGTAGTCTGCCCGGCCTCCGCGCGCTTCTTGTTTTCCCTCTCGACAAGCCAGTAATACACCCACATACTCGACCGCCCGAGCTCGGCGGCGACCGCGAGTAATTCCCCGATCGGCCCGGCTTGAATCACGCCGTCCTCGGCAAGCGCGGCGTCCGTCGCCCTTCCGATCCTGTCCTGAACCTCGCGCTTCTCCTCGGGCTCGAGGTCGGCCATTCTGACCGGCCCCTTCCGCTCCTCGAGCTTCGTTTCCACGACGACGAGCGCGCCGCGACGGGCGTCGGTCTCGCCGGGATTCTTGAGGGTGCAGCCGGCGCATGAAATCTTGTCGCAGTATTGGAAGTCCAGGTGCGGGCAGAGACGGAGGACGATATCGGTAGGTTTAAGTCGCTTGCGTTTCTCGGTACCCTCGAAATTCCATTCGATATCATCGATCTTGAATAAGGGGACGCCGGGATAGCGCGGATCCTGGTGCTCCTGAATCAGGTTCGCGTGATCGAAAAATAGCGCTTCTTCCTTGTGGTATCCCGTGACCTCATCATCGAACGGCCGGAGGATTCGCCCGACCTTCTGGAAGTAGAGCGCGCGCGAGCCCGTGGGCCGGATCGAGGCCCCGTATTCAATCCTCGGGATATCGAGGCCGTACGTCGCGAGCTCGCAGTTTGTAAGGCCGTCAATTTTACCGTCGCGATGGGCGTTAATAAGGGCCTTGAGTTCGCCGTCGCTCATCTTCCCTTCGATGCAATGGAAGTTGTACCCGGCGTCGCAGAAGCGCTTCGCGGTCTCGTAGGCCGACTTCACGGATCGGCAGAAAATGAGGGCGGGGCGGCCCTTGGCATAATTCTTGTTAAGTTCGACGACGGGACGGCCGGGGTTCGATATGCTTGTATGCTTAACGGTTCCGTACTTCTCGTAGTATCCGATGACGTCGCCGTATACCTTCTTTTTCTCGAGCAACGCCTCGAGTTCGTTCTCGTCGACCTCCGTCCCTCGGCGCGGGAGCTTGTCGAGGCCTTCGATCGGCGGCGCGTAATAGCGCAAGGGGGCAAGGAACCCGCGGTCCGTAAGCCAGGGGATCGAGGGGCCTTGCACCATGACGTCATACGGCCCGCCCGCACTCGAGGACAGGCCGCGCCCGTCGGTCTTCTCGGGCGTCGCGGTCTGACCGAGTACGATCATCGGAGGGAGGCCGAGTTCTGCACGGGCGGCGTCGGCGGCGGCCATGATACGGAGCTGCGCGTCAAGGGCGATATGGCACTCGTCGATGATGAGGAAGTCGGGCCAGTTCTTGATTCGGTCGATCCTGCGGAGGATGGTGTCCTTGCTTACGCAGTGGACCATATACGCGCGGGACTCCTCGCGCCCGGCCGCGATGTGCGAATGCTTGACGCCCCATTTCGTGAGGTGCCCGGAGGCCTGGCCCCCGAGTTCGTTCCGGGGGTACATGAACCAAACACGTCGGCCCTTGAGGGACGCGGAGGATATCATCGCCGCCGAAAGGGGGGTCTTCCCGCCGCCCGTCGGGAGCTGAACGAGTACGGAGCGGACACGCCGTTCAGTTGTCACGGGCACCCCGTAGTCGGTGATCCGGGTCAGGGATATTTTTTTAAGCGTGGCCGCTTGCGCGTCGGCGTAGAGGCGGCCCTGGTAATCCCTTAACGTGACGGGCCTCCGTTGGTATGCCCGAATGCAAAATAGACGATACTATTCACCATCTGCGCTATTCGGGATTCGATGCGTGCTTCGATATATTTGCGCAGTAATTCCGTTGAAGTGGGGGGGCAGCCTCCCCCGGGGAGATAGTCTCGGAACACTATTTTCTTGCCATCGAGTGTGCCCGTGATTTGGCAGTAACCGTCACGGCAATCATTGAGTTCGGGGAGGTCGAGGATCAAGTGTTTCATTTCTTGCCGCCCATGGTAATCAATGGCTCGGGCGCATATTTCTCCTCGAACGCCACCTTGTCCGCCTTCGCCTCGTGGTATCGCTTCTTGTAAATCGCCTTCGCTTCGACCCGGAACTGGCGCACGCGATCGGCCAGGATGCGCACGGGATACGCCGGGCTGAATATCCCGATAAACCTTGCCCACCATGGCGCGCGGGTCGGCGTGTGCCGCCGGACGTATTCGCGGTAATCGGGGTTGTAGCCCTTGCGGAGTTCTTTCCAGGTGCGGTCGCTCATGGGCGGGCCGCCTTCTGCTCGATATTCGCCACCACTGACGCCAGTTTGTCGCGCAACTCCTTCGCCGCGCGAACCGTAAAATAAAGCTCACCTGAAGTTAGTTCGATAATGACTGGGAACTTCTTGGCGTTATTCTTCTTGCTCTCTCGGACTTCGATCATGATTGTGCCGCCTTGATCCTGTCGTGCTCTATCAGGACCAGCATGTCTTCAATGATCCTCGCGACGTGCTGTTCCTGTTCGGGCGAATAATCTATTGGCAGGTAGCCGAGGATTTCCGAGACGGCAGTTTGAGTGCGGTCGCTCATGGGCGGGCCGTCCGAGAGGGCGAGAAGTGCTTCCCGCACACCTTACACGTCCATCGATTATGGGTGCCCTTCGATCCGCCACGAGGCTTGCAGTCGTGCATAGCTCTCTTCGCTTCGCGTTCAGCGCGGTGTATATAGGGAGGTTTATTGTCACCCTGATGTTTAACGATGTCCTTGATCTCTCTCGTATCCATCACGTTCTCCTTCCGAATCGACAGTTCTCTTCATGGGCGGCCCACACCGTCCGCCCGTACACCTCCGCGCCGCAGTACCCGCAACGGTATTCGCGCTCCTTTTCCGGCACCTCGAGCCGCCCGAGTGGATACGGGCAATCCCAGGTCTCGCACGGCCGATCGCATCCTCTACACGGGTCGCCTAGTGGTGTACCCCGAGCCATGCCGTACAGACCCGAGCTAGAAGCGGCCCGGGCGTTCTCTGCTCCGACGGCCTCGGTTCGGGCCGTGCTCGTGGCCGCTCCTGACTCGAGCGCGGGGCGGTCATCGATATCGAGACTCCCCGGACCTCGTTCCGTCCCTTGCGGATCGCGTGATACAGGACGTGGTAGGGGATATCCGGCTCGCCCGACATAGTTCTGAGCATCGCTAGCCCCTCGATGATCGATTCGCATTCCAGTCCCCCGATCCATACTCGCCGTGTTTTTTCGCCGTAATGGGCGCCTGCGTTTTGATTCACGCCGTACCTCCCAGGATTTTGTTCACGTACTCCATGTCCGGCCCGTTACTCCGCACGCCGTCCACGCCCTGCCGGTACGCGGCCACGGATAGATCGAGGCTCCCCAGGCGCGCGAGGTTGTCGGCGAGAATTCGCGCGGTTACAGGGATCGCCTCGGCGGGGTTCATGGGGTTATACGGAATTCCGTTGTTATACCGTTCCGCGAAATATGCGACGTACTTGGAGTTATGCTGACAAAGCCCGCGGTCACGGTGGCCGTCGGATCGGACGGGGGATTCGGCGGCTGGGTTCCAGCGTGTATTTTCAGCGCGAGCGATAAGGTCGCGCAGGACCGTCATCGGGAATCTGGTCTCCTCGGCGGCTTGAACGAAATAGGCGTAGAACTCGATGGGGATACCCTGAATGCGAGCCGGGGTCACGTCGCGGGGTCGCGTGAGCACGCGGTACGGTTGCGGCACGAACGGCGTCGGGGCCAGGGTAAGGGCGGCGAGGGTTAGGGCGAGGAGGATGAGGGCCGGGTTGAGGTGGCGAGCCGGGTTGAGGCGGGTCACTGGTAGGCCTCGCCGATTCGGCAGCTGGGCGCATGAGGGGCTGGATAATGCGAGCCGCACTCGGGGCAGGGACAGGGCTTGGTGATCGGGGGTGTATCCGGCTTGGCTTCCAGCGAGGCCCTGAATTTCTTGCAGTCGTCGCACTGGCAAGGCTCAGGTTTCGGGAATCCAAGGAAGTCGAACGAATGGGCCTGAAGAAAATCAGCGATGGCCTTGACAAGGGTCTCGGGCTTGTTCGCAAGATAGAACGCGTCGGACAATCCCGCGTAATATGCCCTACGCCTCGGGTCATCTTTCGGGAGGCTCGGATAGGTTGATATCCATTCGGGTTTTAAAACACTCGCCTGTCGCCTCTCCGTCGCCGCGCACTCCTCGCACGTCACGTCGTCGGCGCAACCGCAGGCCGGGCAGTGTTCAGCTTGACGCCCGGTTCGGGGCGACACGATCGTTAGGTTAGAAGCAGTGCCGGCCCCCGTTGTCCAGGTTCGCACTTCAGCGATCGCGGCATCGATGTATTTGGGGGTTTGAAGCGCTGAGTCCGGGGAATCATCCTCCGGCATTCGGATGTACCCGAACTCAATTCCATTGCGAATGAACCTTTGAGCCCGATAGAGCGCGTCTAACACTTTTGCTACGTTCATCATTCCCTCCCGTTAAAATGGAATCTCATCGGTCTCGAGGACGCCCGACAGGATCGTGCATCGCCGAGGCTTGTCGCCATATTTCGCGAAACTCACCGTCCGCGATCGGTCCTCGATACAGGCGTGCCGCCACAACAGCGGCGCGTACCCATGTCCCAGTCCTGAAATCCGTGCGATTTGATGGTGCTTATTTACGATCGCGAGGTTCCCGTCGGAATCGACGCCGAGCCCGTATTGAATCGCCGTCGTCGCGTACGCCTGAACCTCGGCCGCCGTCAGGTCGCGGAGCCCGTCGAGCGTCTGCGAGGTCTCATCGCCCACGAGTGGCCCCTTGCGGAACTTGACGCCGTACAGGATCCGCCTCAGTGGGTACGTGCGGCCGCGGTCGCCCAGGACCGGCACGGCCTCGTCGAGGATGCGGTCGACGATTGCGTCGGCGTCGTCTTGCTTCTCCTCGGGCGCCTGGACCTTGAATGCCTCGGCTACGAATACCGCGAGCTCGTCGTCACTCGGGGATCGGTTCTTGAAGCAATGCCAGAAGGCAGCGAACAGGATCGCGTCGAGGTATGCGTCGCGGCTCGATTTCCGGCCGACGTCCTCGACGACATCGGTTATTCGCTCGGCCTCCGCGATAATCTCGGCCAGGTGCGCCCATACCCAGGACCGGACGGCGCGACAATTCTGGTCGGTGAACGCGGCAATTAAACGCGCCTTGATTGGTTTCCAGGGCTTCGTGCCCTTGATCATGTTTATGAAAAACAGGCGGTTCTTGTCGGCTGCCGAATTGACGACGGGGTTGATCGCCGCAAAGATGAACATTTTCTCGAGGTCGAAGGTCTGCCCCTGGCCGTCGATGGTGCCCTTCCATGCAGGAGGTGCATCTTGCCCGGTTGATTGTCGCATGAGCGAAAAAATCTCGTTTCGATTCCTGAGGGCTTTTTCTGAATCGTCCCCGGCCTCTTCGATTCCAACGGCGCGGCTCGACCAACGTGTTCGCTGTCGAATGCCGGCCGCGGTCGAATCCATCCCCGAACATATTTCGATATCGCCAAGTTTGCGTACGATGAAATTCATCGCAGACGACTTCCCGGACTGCGACTCCCCAGTAATGAATCCCGCGGGACGCCAGTCAAGCGCGCCCCCGAACGGGGCAAGAATTGACCATGCCAGGAGCCGGACCACATCGGCTTTCGTCTCGAAACTCATCTGATCGGCGGCATTGAACATTTCCCGCCTTACCGCGAACGACGCCGGTTCATCGTCGAGCCCGATGTCGTGTTCGGCCCGCCGGAGGTACAGGCGTATCGGGTCAGGCTCGCCGTAGACCTTGCGGCCCGTGTTGTAGCAGAGGCGCCCGTCAGGTTCGCGCCAGGCACCGACGCCGCGTATCACCTCGGGGTCGAAGTCAACCGACTCGGCGGCGCGGATCACGAAATCGGTCGCGTTATCCCAGTCTGTTTTCCCCTTGTGTCCGAATTCCGAATACCACCACGGGAGCGGCGCGAGAACGAGTAGCTGGCCCTTGGTGAGGCTGGAAAGCTTGAGGCGTTGGAGGCGTTCGCCCTCGTCGATAAAATAGGTTAGTCCGTCATCCGCGGTGCCGAGGATGCGGAAGGGGATGTCGCCGGGTGTACGTATTGGGGTAGGGCCGCGGGGAGGCCGGGGCGGGGAGACTGGCAGAATAGACTGGCCAGGAACGGCTTCAAGAGACGGAGTTGTTCGGTTTGCCTCAGGTGAATCGGCGGCAGGTACGGGCTCCAGTTCTGGACCAGTTCTAATGTACTCCGCCATTTCTTCCGGCGTTCGTACCTGTAAAGCCTCGATGATGTCCGCGCCTGCCCTGGCGTCCGGCGCCTCAGCGAGCGGCTTAACGATTCGGACCGTACAGCCGAGGTCGCGTAGAATCCCTGCGACCCGGAACGCGGTTGCGACGCCCTCGCCGAGTGGTTGCTTGTCCGTTGGCTTGTCATCGTCGGGATAGAAGTAACCATTTCGCCCCCTTAAATCTTCAAAATCACATTGACTGAATTTCTTCCCGCCAGAGTTCCAGCCGGTCGGGATCATACCCGGAATTGATTCCGCGCCTTGGATATCACCGAGCCCGAATATGGATTTCGGGCCTTCGTGGATACAAAAATCCGCGTCTGGGTTGGCCGCCAGCTTGTCCCGGTTATACAGTTTGATCGGCGGGTTCGCGGCGCGCAGATGCTGCCCGTCGAACCAGAATGTCAGGTACTTCTTTTTACCATCCTCGAAAAACTTGGCGGCGAACCGGCACTCGACGAACGCGAGCTTTCCGTCGGGATCGAAATTCTTCCACGTTCCCTCGATCTCGGTAACGGAGGCATGGAGCGATTTGCTCGCGAGGTTCAGGATGGTCGACTTTATGTAATAGGTCCACGACTCCTCGAGTTCGAGAGGGATGTATGCCGGGCGTGCGGGTTCTGGCGCGGGGTCGGCGGCCGGGGGTAGTGGTACGGCGGCGCGCGCTGGCGCGGGGGCTGAACCGGGGATCTCGCCAAGCGCGGATTGAACCTCGGCGAGGACCTGGGGGAATGAATCGCGGGAATCAGGTAGCCCCAGGATGAGGCGCGCGGCCTCGAAGATGTCGAGCAGGGTTTTAGGTTCCATGCAGACGGGGCAGTGAAGGCCTGTCTTGAGACCTTTTTTTACACCTTGTTCATAGAGAATCATCGACGGGTTATCGTCCGCGTGGAGCAGGCACCGAATTCGTGGTTTGTCGGTCGTCTTGATCGTGATACCGCGGGCGACGAGGTATTCACGGAGGCGCGGCTTGTAGAGGGCGAGGTTGGTGCGGGCTTGCGTCATGCGCGGCTAGCCTCACCGTATGTATTGACCAGAATTCCGGTACTGTTTCCGCTCGCGTAGCGACGGAAGGCATGAGCCGCTAGATCCCGCTCGGTATGTACGTCGGGCCGCCACTTCTGGCTAGCCCGTTTGAGCGTGAATTTTCCGACCCTGTACCAATACAGGCCCCAACCTTCAGGGAGCTCGTCGGGCTTGATTAGATCGGTCTCGCAGACGAAATATCGATAGGCGCCAAGGTGTGGCTTCTGGATGTAGTAGATTTCGGGGTTTTGGTTAATCCATAAAAGTGTGTCTTTTCTGGTGTCCCAGTCCGGTATGTTTCGTATATAGCCCTTCGGCTTCCATTTCTGCCGAGCGTCCTTTTTTGCGTCAGCTAGAAAGTCAGCGCGACTCATCTTGATTTCGTAGAGCACCGTGCCGCCACTACTGAAAGTGAGCACGTCGGGGAATTCTCCGCTGGCGTAGGACTGATATTCGTAGAGTGCTAGCCACGCTTTCTTGATGAAACGCTCGGCGGTTACTCGGCACAATTCAGGGTGCGTCATGCGCGGCTAGCCTCGCCGGAATCGAAACCGAACATGAATTGGTACCGCTCGCCGCCGCCCTTCTTCCAGCATTCGGGGCCGACTTCACGTGCGACGGACTCCGGGTCCGGGAGCCGTCGCTTGCATGATTTACACCGGCACGCGTCGGGGTGGAACAGGAGGAGGATCGGTTTTTCTTCTTGCGTGTTGCCGTGTTGGTTGTTCATGTCCTCATACCTCTCGGGGGCGGCGGGAGTCGAACCCGCTCATGCGCCGCGTGGCGTCGAACGATCCAGCCCGCGCAATGCGCGTCCTTCTCGCCCCCATGTCGCCCGGATCGCTCCGGGCTTATCGCTAGAAAATTGGCTCCGGCTCTCCTTCCGGGAACGCGGACGCTGGCGGCGGCGCGGCCGGTTTCGGTGCGGTCGCGGGCCTCGGATTCGCTGCGACCAGACTGGTATTCAGATACGCGGCCGGCCTGGTATTCGCCGCTGGTTTCGTCGCGGGCGGGGTCGCCGGTCCTCGCGCGGGCGCGACGGGAGCGGACTGAGCCGGTGCCGACTCCTCGAGGCCGAGTTCGCCTGAGTCGGTGCCGACGGGGATTGCTTCGACGTCCTCCGCCTCGGCGCGGGCTGCCAGCTTCGCGGACAGGTCGTCCGCCCCGGTTCCCTTCTCGGGGCGTTCAGGCGCATCGTTCGCGTACGAGTAGAACTCGGCCTCGACGTCCTCGGGCGCGTCGGTATCATCGAGGAATCCCGACTTCACGGCCTCGGCTTCGGCCTTCGCGATGTCGTACCCGAGCAGCTTCCGGGATTCCCGCTCGTCGATAGCGAGCCGCCTGAGCCCCCGGATCTCCTCGCCGTCGATGACGACGGTCGCGTAGTTGATATTCCCGTGCTCCTCGGTCGTCTTCTTCACGAGGACGAGCTTCAAGGGCATACCCTGGAGAATCCCGCCCGTCTGCTCGGCGAAGTATTCGAGGGCGCCGAGGATCGAAGACACGCCGTTCCACGAATGGGTCCGGTACTTGTAGACGCCGCCTAAGTCGCCGGACTGCGGGAGGAAACACGAGAGGATGCCAGACACCTTGCACTTGCCGGCCTGAGCGATCGGACACGTCTCATAGTCGCACTCCACGGACGCGCGATCCTCGCCGACAGTCTCGAGCCTGTCGCCCTTGACCGTAACGACCCCGCGCCGTTCAGCCGTCTCGCCGTCGCCCGCGCAGAGCTTCACCCCGCCAGAGTAGGCCTGATACTGCGTGAAAAAGTTCTTGTCGATCGAGTCGAACGGAAGCCGTATCTTGAGCTCGCGCGGCTCCCCGCCGAGCTTCGTCATAACCTCAGCGTTCGGGATGAGGTTGCCCGTTTTGGGGTCGCGTTCGGTTGTGGTGACCATGAAGAAATCGAACTTCTTCGGGGGCTGGAAGGTGGTCCCGGATTTGGCCGTGATTTTATCGCCCTTGAATCCGGTCTTGATCTTGCCGACTTCGGCTAGGGTTTTGTGGAGGCCGCGTTTGATCATGCGTGCCCACCGTTTAGATAGGCAACTCGCTCAGCCGCCGCTTCTGCGGTTTCGTGATCGCTCTCGGGCTCGAACTTTCCGTCGGGCTTGTAGAAACCGACCGTCCACAGGCTGGGCTCGCTCTGAATGTATACGTACATGATTCCCCCTTACCTAAACGTCTTCCCGTCGAACTGGCCGAGCTTCTTCCCGGCCTCGTCGCGGAAAATGATTTTCTTCTCGCTCTCCTCGTCGAGCGTCGCGTCCATCTTTCGCGCCCGTGCGAGGATCGTGATCTTGAGTTCGTCCGCCCGTTTCGCTAGTGGCCCCTTGCCGCCGATCTCCTCCTTGATCGCGTCGCGCTCGGCGAACCAGCGAACCATTTCCTCGTCGCATACAAGCGTCCCGACTGGCTCCGGGAACGCGCGCTTGATATCGTCATACGTGGAGGGCTCGGGCTCGACGCCGGGCAGGATGTGCTTGTGCCAGAAGTGCGAATACCCGTCGAGGAGCATACGGCCCAGGTCGGGCTTGGCGTCGACGGGGTATTGGTGGAAGTAGCCCATCTGCGCGAGGACGCGGGCCCAGTCGCGGCAGGTGGCGATCATGCCCGCGCCATTCTGGAGAATTACCCACTCTTTCGCGCCGCCCTTCATGACGACCTGCCCGACCTCGAGCCCCATCTTCTCCCAATGGTCCGCCGTCTCCGGGAACACGAGGACCGATACGATGTTCCGGGTCGCGCCGGTGCATACGCATTGATGTTGACCCTGGACCTGGTACGTCTGCGGGATCTTATCGGTACCCGGCTCGCCCCATTTCTCGCGGTATGGGAAGGCTGATGTGGTCTTGCCTTCGTGGAGGATTTCTGGTTTTAGAATGCGGCGGTTTGTACTTGGGAAGAACTCATATGCACCGTCGATATGGCAGGTGACATACGGGTGATATTGCGCGCGGAAAAGCCGCTCGCGGTCGCTTATTTTTTTGCCGGTCGCCTCCTCCGCGAGCTCGATCACCGCATCCTCGAACGCCTTTCCCCAGCGGATCGGGGCCGAGTCCTTGAACTCGGGGAGGGTGTACCCGCGGCTTGCGTTGAAGCCTGGCTGGCGCTCCTCCATGATGAGCTGCCAGGTCTCGAACTGCGTCGCGAATTCAGAGAGGCCGAGGATTGAGGCGCCACGGCTGGCGGATATGCCGACGGGGGTAGAGCCCATTATTTAGCCTCCATAGTTAGGCCGGACTCATTTAGCTCAGCTTCGACCTCCTCGTCCGGCGCCTCTTTTTCAAGAGCCCTGGCTATTGCCTCTCGGTGGGCCTTAAGGTCTTTCGCTGTACCCCATCGCTTACACTCGAATATCATGTTGCCGAGTTCGACCTTTAGCGCGTATGACGGGCAAGGATTAAAACTTCCATCATCGCTTTCGTACTGAACTCTGCGGTGTGGTGGCTGCTCTGTGTCATAAATTATTTTCACGCCCCGCCCCCTGACTGTTCCTTCATCGTGTACAGCTCGCCGTAGTAGTCCGGCTGCTTCGGGTCGGTCTTGAATTTGTTTCGCCGGATCGCGACGCCGACCTTCTGGCCCGCGTGGAACGTTACGTCTGCCGGGATCTCGATATCGAAATTCCCCGTGAGCATGAACGCGCCGTTCGGTTCCTGTTCGTACTTGTCCTTGTCGTCGGTCTTGACCCATAGGGCTAGTGCGCGGATTCCCATTTCGTGCGTCCTCCTTATTCGTATGTCAGGGGCATGATGACGGCCTTACGGTCGCCGGATTTGAAGACGATGGCGCGGCTCTGATACGGGCCTGGCCCCTTACGCCATTCGACGTCCCATACGGTCCCGCGCCCTAGCGCCTCGAGGAATACGAGGTTGACCGCAGTCGGGTCCGGGCATTCGCGAAGGAACTTCGCGAGCGTATGCGAACTCCGGCCAATCTCAGCACGAGAGAAGCCCTCGAACGTCATCACCTTGTCGACGGGGCCTTCGGGGATGACCTTCTTATAGTTCGGGAAGTTTCCGGCCCCGTCCTGAGAGTCCTTGTCGTCGGCTATACGGGCGAGTTGCACGACAGTCGGCGCGCATTTCACGACACGCCACTTGCCCGGAACGAGGCCGAGGCCCGCGATACGGCGGTCGATATCGGCCATGTGAAGGCGGCGGCCGTCGGTCGCGACGGCGCGGAGCTTCGATTCGGGCGTGTCGTCGACCGGCTCGATGAGGATGAAGCGCATGAACGGGCGCGTCTCGTCATCGCCGACCGCACGGGCTACGAAGCGAAGATCGTCGCCGACTCCGCTTCCCTTCAATTCAACGAAATTCGAATACAGCATCTTCGCCTCCTTAAAAACGAATCAGCCCCGGAGGGGATTGAACCCTCGACCTGGTGGAACGCCGGACCGTGGCTGGCCGTGTCACAGCCCTTTGGACTCGGTTGCCCGGCGCTTGCTCCACCTGCTCTACCACTGAGCTACGGGGCCAGGGAGACGCGGCCGGGGTGAGCGGCCGCGCGGGTGGTTACTCCTCGTCGACGGGAGGAATGAAATCGGACTTCTTCTTGGGCTCGACGGCGTTGAAGAAGTCGAAGGATTTTTCACGGAACTTTTTGAAGGCGGACTCGAAAGCCTCGACCTTCTCCTTAAGCTTGTCGCGCTCGGTCTCGACCTTGGCCAGCTCCGCCGCTATCCGGTTCGTTTCCTCGACGACGACCTTGATCGCCTCGTCTTTGCCGACATACGCGGTAGCGTTGCCGATACATCCTCGGCGGTGACCTATCCATTCACTCACCATGAAGATACGGGGATCGACCCCGCCGCTCCCGCCCGACATCTTGATCTTGTCCTGGTTCTCCTCGATCTTGCGAAGCTCTTCGAAACGCTCGACGGAAATGGTTACGGTATCCTCGGCCATGCTGGCCCTCCTTAGGTTTTTCTGCCTCCGCATACGCGGTGGCTATGGGAGCGGCGGGATTCGAACCCGCGTTACGGCGCGGCGGGTGGCTTGCCCTAGGCGGGCGGCGCTGCCGAGCGACGAAAACACCGCGTGCTAACCTCTGCACTACGCTCCCTCGCGTCCCGTCTCGCCGGGACCACGCTCGCCGGATATAGCGCCGGGCTTCGCTTATCTTTCGAGGCTCGTAGCCTCTAGCCGCGGACGGCGGCTTATACGGTTGAATTGGCGTGTTTTAGGGCTCGCCAGCCCGGCTGGACTTCCAGGTCATCTTTCTCCTTGTTATTCGCTCTTCGCGGTTACTGGGTTGTTGCCGCCGGATCTCGGCGGTGCTGTCCAGGGCCTCGAACCCTGCGCACGCCCATATCGTCACGGTGTTCATGTGGTTACTTCTTCCTGTAGATATTCAGGCCGACCGTTACCGGACCGTCATCGGTCTCGACTGCGATGTTGCCGCTCGTTGTTGAAATGACCATGGATTTCCCGGACTTGCTCGGCTCGCCCTCGACGGACAGGTCAACCTCGATGGTGAGCTTCTGGCCCTTGACGGTGATCTTCGGAGCGGCCATATCAGATTTCCCCCGCGATCGCCGATCGGGGGATCGGATCAGCGCCCTGGTCGCGTTCGATCTCGTCGATTGACCTGACCCGGAGCCCGTCGGCAGGCTGAGCGGCCTGAGCGATCGGGCCGCCCGGGTTCTCGAGCTTGTCGATCCTCGAGTGCAGCGCGGCCATGTCGTTGAGTAGTTCGTTCGGCACGTCCGCGTCCATGTCGATCTCGTGCATAATGGCGACCTCGATCGCGGCCTTGATGGCGGTTAGTTCTACGCGCACGCTTACTTCCCCTTCCTGTACTCGTCGATCCAGGTGCCGATACGTTTCTCCGTGGCGGCCGAGGCGTCGAACGTCTTACCGCGGCCGCGCGGCAGCTCGATGTCGAGCGCGTGACAGGCCTTGCGGACGACGGCGATCGGAACGCCCTTCTTCTCAGCGATCTGCTTACAGGTGGCCATACCGTGGCCCTCCTTCTCTGTTCGATTCACGCGTCCCTACGGGCGCGGGTTTACCGTTGCCCCTCAGCGCAGTACCGATACTCCCGGGCGATCCTCTGGCGATCGAGCCGCGCCCGTTCTTGATGCTCCTCCCGGACCTGGCGCTCGAGCTGGCGGCGGGCCTTGCGGCGTTTCCCCGCATTCGCCGGACCGAACAGGGCGAACGGGACGAGCTCGGTTTTCGGGGTGCGGCGCATTTTCTTGATGAGCTTGAATCCGGCGCGGCCGGGGCGGCTGGCCTTCTTCGTACCCTTGCGGCCCGAGCCGCCAGCGCCCGTCGCCTTGCTCTTGAACCGGCGGACGTGACCGATACCAGCGCGCTCACGGCGACGCTCGTATACGTTCCGGCTCGCCTCCGCGCCGAACATGGCCGCGATCGCCGCGAACAGTCCGATCCTGGCGAGGGCGCCGTGCTTCTGCATGCTTCCCATATTTCATGCCTCCTTTAGTGATGCCCGACGTATTTACGCCAGGCCGAGACGAGTACCCAGGCGCCGAACGCGACAGCGCACGCGATGAGTAGCGAGATTAGGACTAGGCGGGGGATGAGGTTCATGCCTGTCGCCGATCGGTGATGACGATGCCGTCAAGGTGTTCGTACTCGTGCTGGATGCAACGGGCAAGAAGGCCTGCGGCGTCGAGAGAAAAAGGCCGCCCCTTCTTGTCTAGAGCGCGAATAAAAACGCCCGTCGGCCGGCGAATAGGTACGAACAAGCCAGGGAATGAGAGACATCCTTCTTCGCTTAATTCGGTGTAGTGATGATCGAATCCGATGATCTCTGGATTAACGAATACCCTCGGCTTGTCTCCGGGGACGTCGGTTACGAACACGCGGAGGGAGTACCCGACCTGAGGCGCGGCAAGCCCGACGCCGTGGTTCTTGCGCATGAGACCGAACATCGCGCGTATGAATCCGAACGGAAGGGGGCCTGTAGCAGGCTCGGCTTTCTGCCTGAGCACGATATCGGTGAGTAGTAGGTTCATGCGCTCACCGCCGGACGCGCCGCCGCGAGTAGAATCGACTGCGCTGTCTCGGGCGCTAGGATCGCGTTCAGGACGAGGCAGGTTGTTCCATCCGCGTACGTGACGCGGACGCCGTTCGCCTTCTGGTCGAGCGCGGTCTCGCCGTGCATGTAGTGCTCCACGCGGTCTCTCATTTTTGGGTTCTTGCTCATGACGGTTCTCCTTTTCTGGCGGGTGGGTGGTTCGCGCGCCAAGCGGCGAGAGTCGCGATTACTTGCTCTCGCTCCTCGTCGGTGACGGGGGTAGCTTCAGGGGCGGGGGGGACGTACTCGAGGCCGACCATGCGCTGGAACTGCGCGGGGGTCATGGCATGATCCTTGACGGCGAGGCGGAGCTCGCGGACGTAGGTCGCGGGGAGGGTGGGGGCAGCGGTCATAGTGGGAGCCTTGCGGCCTGCTCGGCCTCAGCGATTAGGGCGTCAATCTTCGCGATGGCCCGATCGCCAGGGACAACGCATTCGCGGAGGTCCCCGCCCGAGAGAGCGTGGCGTATGTACGCCGCGCCGATTTGGGCGGCCCGCAATAGCCGGTCATTCAGGGGTACATGATTCGCCTCGGCGCGCTCGAGGTCGGCGAACAGAGGGCCGATGTCGGCCGGGGCCGTTGGCTTCGACTGAACCGACTTGAATACGGCGGGGATATTTATTTCGGGCATATTGGGTACCTCTCCTCGGGGCCGGGCTGGCGAGCGCCCTGCTCGTCGAGGTAGTGGATGAGGGCTTCGACCGTAAGGGCAGCCATGCTCATGTATCGTTTCTTCTCAGCATGGAAGAACCTGAGGCGCCGGTTTACGTCGGGCGGGAGCGGAGTCATAGGGAGGCGTGTCGCCATTTCGCCGTCTTTGGTAGCGCGTGCCATGATTACGCCCGTATCCCGGCCAGGATCGCCCGATACTCGTGGACGGTCGGGAGGCGCCCAGCGTTGAGGCGGAATTCATGGACGGCGACCATGAGCGCGGTACGCCAGGCCGGGTGGGTCTCGGAACGGCTTGCGGCGCTCATACCCGGATCTCCCGCTCGATCGCGTCGATGATGACGAGGGCCTGAGCGTGGGTCGCGATCTCGCCTACCTTGTAGCGGCGAGTGATCGCGCGGACCGTCGTAATGAGGAGCCCGAAGCTGACCGCGATATCGTCGACGCGGACGGCCGAGCCGAGGTTGTAGAGGAACTTGCGTTTTTGTTCGAGGTACTTGGCGGAGGGTTTAGGGGTGGAACGGGCCGGGATCTGTAGCGGGGCCGGGGCGGCAGCCGCCGTGCGAGGGTCGAACCCGATTAGGAAGTCGAACCGCCGGGCGGCCTCGGCGGGGCCGTAGAGCCTTATAAGCCCGGTTATAAGGGCGCCCGAGGGGACGGCCGCGGGCGCCACGGGCTTGTAGTCATCGTGGCCCTTCGCGTTCTCGGCCAGGAGTGCGGCCATGGTGTGCTTGCCGCCCGCGTTGATGATAGCTAGGACTTCATTGAGCTGGAAATAGGCGGGTTTCTTCGTGGCCTCGGCTTCGGACATTTTGTCCGATAAACCGGACATTTTGTCCGATGCCTTGTTGATCCATCGCCGAATGGTCTTTTCATCCACCTCGCATAGGCTGGCGAGCTGGTGTGTGGTCATCGTCTGGCCGCTCATCGGGTGGCCTCAGCGGTAGAAGCGGTGTTCCGCCCGAAAGCACCTGAAATGTCTAGCCCGGCACTGGCGCCGCCCCGCTCTAGGATGTATGTTATCTCTTGAGAAAGGGAGCGGTGATTTTTGGCCGCATCGGCCTTGAGCTCCTTATACATTTCTTTGGAGACGCGGACGGAACAGATTTTATCGGTCGACGGCATTTAAAGGCCTCCTTGTTACTTACCGATACTTATATTGCAAGCATCCGTAGGTATTGTCAAGAGGCAAATTCACGATTTTATTGATTAAATGCTGACAATAGATTACAATGTAGGTATTAGTAGATAAGGGGGTATGCTATGAAGACTGAGAAGAACGGCGACAAGATTGTTTCGGTGAGAATGCCGGAGCAGATGTATTTAACCCTTACGAAGGATGCCGAGGACCAAGAGCGCTCGCTCGCCCAGGAGATTCAATTCGTCCTTAAACTAGGATGGGCTGCGAGGGCGCGAGAGCTTGATGTCATCGACGCAGCGGGCGATTATATTGATACCGGCCGTGGCGCAAGGGAGCCCCTGCACTTAGTAGCAGAAAAGACAGGAGCATATACCCCGAAGGATGACGGCAAGACTGATTAGCACGTGCCAGCGTCCAATACTAAGCGCTGGCCTTACCGCATAGCCGCCCTTCGTTCTGGCGACTGAGATAATCCTCAATTTCGCATACCCTGAACCTTACCATGGTCCCATACTTAACGAACGGAATCTCCGGGGTAGCCCTTAGGCACATAAGCCTAAGGGTTCGCGCCGAGACGCCTATCATGGCCGCGGCCTCGATGGTGTTGATTTCGGTTACGATTGGCGGCAGTCTATTTGATTCTTTCATATCGGGTTTCTCCTTAATGCTACCATAGCAGGAGCCACCAGAAATGCAAGAAATGAAATCTATTTCTAGTCGATAGAATTCTATCGCATCGGAATACCGCTTGTAGACAAATGTCTACAAGGGTTTTCGAGCGAATTCGCTCAAGTATTTTCGATTATGTAATTCGCCAGGTAGAACGACAGGCCGTTGCGTCCCTCGACATTCAGTTTCTTATATATGGACGACAACCGATTGTCAACGAACGAGGCGCTATGATCGCCGCTCAAAGCATCGGCGATCGCCTTAGAGTGAGAATCAATAATAAAGAGGCGAATAATTTCTTTATCAATTTCGTCGGTTATGCCATTATTATTAAAGTCAAATACTGGTTTCATCTTCGCGCCGAGGGTGTCGTAGAAGAGGAGATAGATGAAACTAAAGATGATTATGTTGAATGCAAGCGGGGAGCTTATTGACTGAAAGTCTGCACTGTGGAAATAGGCAGAGATAGTGGTTATAGTTATAAAAACAATTATCGACCCGACAACCTTTATTTTAAAATTACGGTTTAGATAATTATATGCGTATAAGTTGAGCAAGAAGATTCCGAAGAATACATACCCGTATGAATGAACAGGATCGGAAACGATGTTTATCGCCGAGGATGCTGCAAGTGCGATCGGATGAAGAATCTTCAATCGTTCGAGTTGAGGGAGATAGCATAGCGCCATCGGGACCGTTAAAATAAAGATCGCTGCGATATTGAAGGCTACTCCAAAACCGAAGCTGCCAGCGATCGCACTGTTGATGAGATTTTGAAGAATTGCAAACGCACCAACGATGGGGAAGAACAGCGCGATGCGTTCGAAATTCTTCTTCACCCAGCACCCCTTAAAACCAGAAACTTAGCGCCTCCAGATCCCCCGCGAGCTCCGCGAGTTCAGGCGCCGGGTTATCGGCGAGGGTGTCCATAAGGCTCGCCCTCGTCGCCTCGAAATCCCACGCGCCGGATACAAGCGCGTTATACTCACCGCTCGCGCGGTCCTTCTCGATATCGGTCCGGTATCCCTGGACCATGTTGAGGGCTAGGAGCGCCATGCCGTGCGCTATCACGCCCTCGTCGCCGCCCTCGAATCCCGCGATCGACCGTAGCCTGGCGTATACGTCCAGGTCATCGGCCGCCTTGTGGTCGAACTGGAACCGGGCGAACCCGTCCTTGCTCGCCATGACGTACGTCGCCAGGTGCGCGAGAGCCGTACGCTCGGGATCGACGCATCCCGCTATGAACGGAATCGCCCCGATGATCCGCGCGGTCGTGGACCCCGATAAGCGCTTCGCCTCCGCGTCCGTCATCCTGAACGCCGCCGCGATCGCGGTCGTTAGCTCCATCCAGGTCGCCAAGAACCCGGATGCCGTGATGCCCTTACCCTGCGCCTTGGGCGCTACCATTGTGTCACTCATGCCCGAGAGGGTAGCACCTCGATTGTCTAAACGACAATCAATAATTCGACTACGTAGATACTACGTAGAAAAATGGGTCTTGTCAAGGCAAAAAAAAAGAGTTCGCCCCTTGAAAGGACGAACTCAATTGAAAACTGTCATATATACGCTAGTTAATCAGTATCGGGCCACTCCTTGGTCTGGCTGGGCGATTTTACAATGATAATCTTCTCGCCCTCCTCATATATATCAACCCATGGCTCATCTTTGTCAAGCTTTCTTTTTTTAAGCATCTTCATCGCCAGGCCAAGGGACCAGGAGGTTCCGCCGCCGACGGGCGTCAGTCTTTTATGGTCTGTCAACTCCAAAGCCCCTCCTCCGGGCGCGTTCTACTATATAACTACGTAGAAAGTACGTAAAGTATATGTAGGCGCGGCGCAACCTGTCAAGTAAAAAATCTACGTAGATATTATCCGGGATTATGGGGCATGGCAAGGGAAGAAATGGGAGGGGGGGGGCGGATAATGTGGACGAGGGAAAGAAGCAGGTTTACAATAAGAAATCTGAAATTCTAAGGAGAATATATGAAAAAGTCAATGAAATATTTTGTCTTCGGCTTACTGGGCCTTGGGGTCATCGGGGCTATCATTGAGAATGGATTCGGTGTTGCCCTTGTTCTTGCAGCGATAGTGTTGGTTGTGTTTATTGTCATTAAGCTACGAAATTTGCCGCAATCGGCATCCCCCGGAATGTCGCTTCCTGATAAAGATTTAGAAAAAGATGATTTCATCGACTGGGGCGATGCGAATCAATACCACGTTCTCAATGAAAATGTATCCATCACCTATCAAAACCAAAAAGGGCAAGTATCGGAGAGGAATATCACGATCGCAAACGTCCTACGGACAGGCGACGGGCAGCTTCTCGTTCATGCTCATTGCCACCTCCGGAATGCAAACCGTACCTTTTACGCGAGCCGGATCCAGAAGATGGAACGGGAGGGCCAGGAGGTTGATGTCGAATCATTCTTGAACGCCCTTATAGAAAACTCACCCGATCGTGTTTACGAGCGAATCGAAGAAAATCGCGAGGAAGAATTATTAGCACTCATGTATATCGCAAAGCTAGACGGGCGGCTAACGAAAAACGAGAGAGAAATCCTGGGTGTATATTTCGGCGTTGATCCTGATATTTTCCCATCTTTCGATATGACGGCCGCGACATATAAAAAGGTTATAAAAACAATTAATGCTTGGGATGAAGAAAAAAAGGCACCGCTTCGCGCTGCAATGATTCAGCTTATGGGGAAGAAGCCGGACGACATGAAAAAGGCGACGGTTGGAATGCTTAGGTAGAATAATATAATTACTATATTTGCTCAACCTGCGAGCGGAATAAGGCTATCAGTGCAATGATTATAGCAACCACGGCCAAGGCAGTGTTCGTAATACTTAGATAGAAGTTGGTTCGTTCGCTTTGTTTTGTTGCCCGAAGCTCAAGTTCACCAATTATCATCGCGGCGATCTCCCGATCCTCGGCAGCTCTTGGCTTGTTATGAAGACTCTTCCCGCCTAAGATCGAGAGATAATGTCGTAACTCTTTTGTATTGGCCAACCATATTTTAGAAAACCAACCTGGAAGTTCTTCAGTCCTTGAAGCCTCTTCGTCTTCTTCATAGTGAGGATTAACATCTTTCATTATTAGCCTCCGGTTATTTCAAAACAATCATCCCTAATGACTGTCGCCAAATCGCCAAGCCAATAGGCATTATAACTGATCGCACGTTGATTCGGTGGAAAATAATCCAAGACTCCAGGCTCGCCGCATCCGCGATTCCGCTACCGCTCCTCAATCCTCCCGAGGATATCCCGGACTGCCAGCGCTGATTCGTGCCGTTCCTCGATGGTCAGGTGCGTATAATGATCGGTCATTTTCGCGGACTTATGGCGGGCGAGCTTCTGCGCGAGATCCTTGTCCGTCGCGGCGCGGATATGGGTAACGTACCAATGCCGCCAGGCGTGGAACGTGAGGCCGCGGGCGACGCGCTCCTCGTCCGAGATCCCGAGCGCGGTTTTGATTGCGCTATTCGATAGCAGCTCCGCTTCCTTTTTCTGGATATGCGTGCCGTGCATCTTCCCCTCGAATAGCCAACCCTCTCGCCAGCGGCTCGACTCATAAAACTTCTGCAACTCCTGCCCGAGCGAGAACGGTAGTACCGCCTCGCCGACGGCGCCTTTTTTTGCTTGTTCAACGATCGAGAACGTGTAGTATTCGACCTTCCCGTCGGGGGTATCGAACGACTCGAGGGATAGGTATTCGGGACGAGTCGCGCACACCTCGGAGACGCGGAGCCCCGCGAACGCCGCGAGCTGTATGAGCAGGCGATCCCGTTGCGGCAAGGCTTCAAGCTGGAACACGCGGGCCGCCTCGGCGACCGACAGAATGTCGCGCTCGGTGTCTTCAACAGGGACGTATGAAACGAGCTTCGCAGGGCTTTTATCCGGCGCCCCGGCTTGATGCCAGAAATCATTCACCGGAACGAACACGGCTTTAATGGCCGAATTCATGGTCGAGTCCGCTATCCCTTTCGCCTCGAGGTAGGCCTTGTACTCGTTCAAGAGCTTCGGGGTTACTTGCCCGATGCCCATGCCGGCGCGCTTGTGCGCCTCGAGGAATGGCTTGAAATGATTCTTAACATTCTTGCGATTGTTGTAGAGGTATTCGCTTGAAAGCCCCGTCTTCTTGCCGCGGCGATCCCGAGCGTAGCGCTTGGAATACTCGCTGCCCTCGAGCCAGAAGGATTCAAGGTAGGGAATAAGCGCCGCCCCAGCCGTAGGGGTATGATTCTCTCGCCAGAGGTCTACGATTGCCCTGGCGTCGCCCTTCTTGCAGGGGTCCAGGTCTCCCTTGCTAGGGTCTTCAACTTCAGCGAGTAAGCGCCCTACTGAGGAGCGATTTATATACTTCCCGGACGGCGGAACGGTGGAATCCCAGAACTCGACGTACCACATTCGGCCATTTTTTGCGCCGTCTGGACGCCGGAATAGGATGAACGGCTCTCTCATATAGGTAGTATACGGTGAAAAAACCTAGCCGTAAACAAGAAAAGACTTACCAATTCGCTTACCGGAGAAATGCTTTAGAAAAGAAAAGGCCGCATAATTACTTACGCGGCCAGCAATTAAAACAAGCGCCAGAAGGGAGTCGAACCCTCGTCTCCAGCTTGGAAGGCTGGGGTAATAGCCGTTATACGACTGGCGCACGGTCGAACGGTACGGGGCTACCATAGCATTCGAGATGGCGGATAGTCAACGGTTGGGCGATTCCCGGCTACTAGGCTCGAGGCGACGGATTACCCCGGTTTCGCGGAGGCATGCCTAAAAAAAGGCGGCCGCGGCTTGAAACCGGCTCGGCGGTCGGCGATACTGGCTTCGTGATGGGAGGCCCAGATGGTATGCGACGCGCGGCATTTCGTTAAGCTGTTACGGGTCGAGCTCGAGGACGTGATGGAAGACATCAAGCTCTTGATAGAGAAAACTGAGAGACGCTTCGAGAACCAGGAGATAACTCCTTACGTAAGGATGGAGAACGAGGCGCTCTTGAGGCGCGAGTACGACGCGTTCGAGAAATTCGTAGGCATTGTTGACGGAATCGACGCATCGATCTATAAATGTATTCCCGATGTCGAAGCCGACTTCCTCGCCAAGTCTCGGGACCTCGTCTCTAGGCTCGAGGACCCGGAGGCGGTTTTCGTCTTATTGCAGCGTAAGCTAGAGAAGGTCAGAAAATTTATCTCGCCGGACGATAGCGCCTCCGCGTGCAAATAATCGGCCGAGAAAGAGGATGACATGGATATTCGCGTACAGGAACTGCTAGAGAAGATCAAGCGTGACGGGATCGAGAGCGCCGAGGCGGCGGCCGCGAAGATACTATCGGATGCGGACGCGAAGCGCGAGGCTATCGTGGCCGCGGCCGAGAAAGAGGCGAAGGCCATCGTCGCCAAGGCCGCCTCGGACGCCGTTCGCGCCGAGGAATCGGGCCGCGCCGCTCTCGTCCAGGCCTCCAGGGACCTGATCCTGGCGTTCAAGGGCGAGATGGAGCTCGTGCTGGCGGGCATAGTTCGGGCCGAGGTCGACGCGGCCTTCGATGCGGATACCGTAAAGAAGACGCTCCCCGCGATCCTCGAGGCCTGGTCCAAGGACGGGCGGGACGATCTGACGGTGCTGCTACCCGCTAAGGACCTAGCGTCCCTCGAGGCGTTCTTCAAGGATAAGCTCGGCGCCGCGTTGAAGAAGGGGCTGGAGCTCAAGCCGCTCAAGGAGTCGAAGGCCGGTTTCCGCATCGCCGAGAAGGGCGGGGCGGCGTACTACGACTTCTCCGCGGAGGCCGTCGCCGGCATGCTGGGAGCGTACCTCAATACGAGGCTCGCGGCCGTGGCCGTCTCCGCCGTCGCGGAGGCGGCGAAGTAGCGCCGCCATGGCCTCGTATTATTATTTCGTAGCGACGCTGCCGTCGCTCCAGGCCAGCGCCTCGACGCCGCCCATGCCCTACGAGGAATTCCTGGATAGGGCTTCCCGCTTCCTGTCCGGGAAGGACCTGGATACGCTCCGCGGCGCCGCGCTCTCCATCCCGGAGGACGGCTCGCCGCCCGCGGCCGCGGGCGCGTCCCCGCTCCTCGGGCGCTATTACCGCTGGGAGCTATCGCTCCGAAACGAGCTGGCGAGGCTCAGGGCGGGCAGGCTCCAGAAGCAGGCCGATAGGTACGTCAAGCCCGGCGAGCCCGAATGGGACGGGCTCAGGGTCGCGCAGGCGGCCTTCCAGGCCGACGACCCGTTGCAGGGCGAGCTGTCCATAGAACGCGAGCGCTGGTCGTTCATCGAATCGCTCTCGGTCAACAGGTTCTTCGACATGGAGTTCCTGGTAGCGTACGCCTTGTTCCTGCAGGCATTGGAGCGCCGCGCGCGCTTCGCCGTCGAGCTAGGGCAAGAAGGATACCGGACCGTATACCGGTCCGTCCTCGAAACCGCGGATTACCGCGACGAATCCGGAGAGAACATATGACTAACACCAAGGGCGCGGTCACGGGCGTGAACGGCAACATGGTCAGCGTCCGAGTAGAAGGCGCCGTTTCCATGAACGAGGTCGCCTATATCGTCGTAGGCGACAAGAGGCTGAAATCCGAGATAATCCGCGTCCAGGGCGACGTGGTGCAGACCCAGGTCTTCGAGATGACCAAGGGCATCAGGGTCGGCGACGAGGCCGAGTTCTCGGGCGAGATGCTGGCCGTAGAGCTGGGGCCGGGTCTCCTGGGCAAGATATACGACGGTCTCCAGAACCCCCTTCCCGAGGTCGCCGCGAAGACGGGCTATTTCCTCGAGCCGGGCGTCTACCTCGAGGCGCTTTCGAGGACGACGAAGTGGGCCTGGACGCCGACGCTCAAGGCCGGGGATGCCGTGGAGCGTGCCGACGTGCTCGGCACGGTGCCCGAGGCCGCTTTCACGCACAGGGTGATGGCGCCGTTCTGGCTGCAGGGCGCGTACACCGTCAAGTCCATCAAGCCGGCCGGCGAGTATACCGTCGACGACGAGATCGCCGTGCTCGAGGACGCTTCCGGGACGGCCCTTCCCCTTACCATGAAATTCTCCTGGCCGGTCAAGCGCGCCGTGGACTGCTACGCGGAGCGGCTCAAGCCGGTCGAGCCTATGGTTACGAAGAACCGCATCATAGACACCTTCTTCCCGGTGGCCAAGGGCGGCACCTACTGCATCCCGGGGCCCTTCGGCGCCGGCAAGACGGTGCTCCAGCAGGTGACGAGCCGCAACGCGGACGTGGACATCGTCATAGTCGCCGCGTGCGGCGAGCGCGCCGGCGAGGTCGTCGAGACGCTCAAGGAATTCCCGGAGCTCATAGACCCGCGGACGGGCCGCTCCCTGATGGAACGCACGATCATCGTATGCAATACGTCCTCTATGCCCGTCGCCTCCCGGGAGGCCTCCGTCTACACCGCCGTCACGATGGCCGAGTATTACAGGCAGATGGGCCTGGACGTACTCCTCCTGGCCGACTCCACGAGCCGCTGGGCGCAGGCCATGCGGGAGATGTCCGGCCGCCTCGAGGAGATCCCCGGCGAGGAGGCCTTCCCCGCGTACCTTGAGTCGGTCATAGCCGGCTTCTACGAGCGGGCCGGCATCGTCAGGCTCAAGAGCGGCGAGACGGGCTCCGTGACGATAGGCGGCACCGTGTCCCCCGCTGGCGGCAACTTCGAGGAGCCCGTGACGCAGGCGACGCTCAAGGTCGTCGGCGCCTTCCACGGCCTGTCGCGCGAGCGATCCGACGCGCGCAAGTACCCCGCGATCCATCCGCTGGAGTCGTGGTCCAAGTACAAGGGCCTCCTCGCCTCGGACTCGGTCGGCTGGGCCCACGGGTTCCTGTCGCGGGGATCCGAGGTCGGGCAGATGATGAAAGTGGTCGGAGAGGAAGGCACGAGCATCGACGATTTCCTCGTCTACCTCAAGGGCGAGTTCCTCGACGCCGTGTACCTCCAGCAGAACTCCTTCGACGCGGTCGACGCCTCGGTGTCGCCTGAGCGGCAGAGGGCGATGTTCTCGCGCTGTATCCGTATCCTAGGGGCCTCGTTCGACTTCAAGGACAAGGACGCCGCGCGCGGCTGGTTCAACAAGCTCAGGCAGCGCTTCCTCGATATGAACGGCATAGAGTGGCAGACCGAGGCGTTCAAGAAGGCCGACGCCGAGCTTAGGGCCTTCATCGACGAGAGAGTATCGGGGCTGGACAAGAAGGCTGCCCGCATCATCGAAAGCCTGGAGTGACGGATATGAAGAAGGTTTATTCCCGTATTGAATCGATCAAGGGCAACGTCATCACCGTCAGGGCGACCGACGTGGCCTACGGAGAGCTGGCCGAGGTATCCACGAGGTTCGGCGTATCCTTGGCCGAGGTGAACAGGCTCGACGAGGACCTCGTATCGCTCCAGGTCTTCGCGGGCGGCCGCGGCATCTCGACAGGCGACGAGGTGCGATTCCTCGGCAACCCGATGCGCGTGTCCTTCGGCGACGAGCTCAAGGGCCGGATCTTCACCGGCTCGGGCGAGCCGCGCGACAAGGGGCCGGCCCTCCACGAGAACCTGATACCGATAGGCGGCCCCTCGGTCAATCCGACCAACCGCATCATCCCCAGGGAGATGGTCCGCACCGGGATACCGATGATCGACCTCTTCAACACGCTCGTGAAGAGCCAGAAGCTGCCGATCTTCTCGATATCCGGCGAGCCGTATAACGAGCTCCTCGCGCGCATCGCGATGCAGGCCGAGGTCGACTTGATCATACTAGGCGGCATGGGGCTCAAGTACGACGATTACCTCTTCTTCAAGGATACCCTGGAGGAGGGCGGATCGCTCCAGAAGACCATCATGTTCGTGCATACCGCGGCGGACCCCGTCGTAGAGTGCCTCATGGTGCCGGATATCTCCCTCGCCGTCGCGGAGCGCTTCGCCCTCAAGGGCCTCAACGTCCTCGTGCTCCTGACGGACATGACCAACTTCGCCGACGCCATGAAGGAAATAGCGATAACCCAGGAGCAGGTCCCGTCGAACCGCGGCTATCCGGGAGACCTCTATTCCCAGCTCGCCTCGCGCTACGAGAAGGCCGTCGACTTCGCCGACTCGGGCTCCATCACCATACTCGCCGTCACGACCATGCCGGGCGACGACGTGACGCACCCCGTGCCCGACAATACGGGCTACATAACCGAGGGCCAGTTCTACCTGAAGGGCGGCCGCATCGAGCCCTTCGGCTCGCTGTCGCGCCTTAAGCAGCAGGTCAACGGCCGCACGAGGGCGGACCACCGGTCTATCATGGACGGCATGATCAAGCTGTTCTCCGCGTACCGCGATACCCTCGAGAAGAAGTCGATGGGCTTCCAGATGTCGGCGTGGGACCTGAAGCTGCTTAAGTACGGAGAGGCGTTCGAGCGCGAGATGATGGACCTCTCGGTAAACGTGCCGCTCGAGGGCGCTCTGGACAAGGGCTGGGAGATCCTGGCTGAATGCTTCGAGCCTAACGAGACGGGCCTGCAGACGAAGCTGATAGAGCAGTTCTGGCCTAAAAAGCATGGATGAACATGGCCGCGGGGGCATGGAGGGACGGAGTGGAAAGAGGCATAGGAACATGGATCATAAGCCCGGGAACAGGGAGAATCCTTTCTTATCCATCTTCTACGCGCCTCCGCGGCTCCGCGGGTCAAAACTTCGTGATTGTTCTTTCGTCCAAGGATAAGGTGAGCTAACGTGGCAAAGATAAAGCTGACAAAGAACGAGCTGAAGAAGCAGAAGGACTCGCTTAAGATGTATAAGCGCTACCTTCCTACGCTCCAGCTCAAGAAGCAGCAGCTCCAGACCGAGATACGCGGCATCGAGTCCAGGGCTAAGGAAGTAGCCGCCGAGCGCGATCGCCATATGGCCGAGTTCCAAGCCTGGGTCGCCGTCTTCGGCGAGCGGGAGGCCATACAGAAGCCCGACGGAGGCTGGATCATCTCGTCCGGTACTATACGCACCTCCGTCGGCAATATCGCCGGCGTCGACATCCCCGTCTTCAAGGGCGCCGATTTCGTCATCGACGAGTACGATCTCTTCTCCAAGCCGCTGTGGGTAGACCGGGCCCTGGATCGGCTGCGCGCGATGCTCACCCTAGACCTGGAGATCAAGGTCCTCGAGGAGCAGATCCTGAGGCTCGAGCGAGAGCTTAGGACGACCACCCAGCGGGTTAACCTATTCGAGAAGGTGAAGATCCCGGAGACGGCGGCCGGCATCAAGAAGATAGGGATTTACCTCGGCGACCAGCAGACCGCGCAGGTCGTGAGGGGTAAGATGGCGAAGCGCAAGGTCGAGAGGGCCGCGTCATGATAGCGCCTATGAAACGGGCCTTCATCGTGCTGGTAGAGCGCGATAAGCGCGAAGCCCTGAGAGAGCTCCGGAAGCTCGGCGTCCTGCACCTGGAGCCCATGAGCGGGGCGGGTAGCGACTACGAGGAGCTGGCGGCCGCCAGGCAGTCCGTGACTGAAGCGGTAGGCACGCTCGCCGGGTACAAGGCCGAGCCTTCGGCCGGCGAGCTGAGCGAGCGGGAAGGAATAGAGCTGGCGGCCGAAGTACGAGGGTACGAGGCCGACGCGAAGGCCGCCTCGGACGAAGCCCTCGCCATAACGCGCGAGATAGAGCGCATACGGTCCTGGGGCGATTTCGACCCGGCCGCGGCGGCTTATCTTTCCGCCAAGGGGAGGCCAATACGGCTCGTCGAGGTGCCCGCGAAGAAACTTCCCTCGATGCCCGACGGCGTGGACTATATTAGCCTAGGCCAGGCTAAGGGGCTCGCCAGGCTCGCGGTGCTGGCGGGCGAGGATACTGAGCTGCCCGCCGATTGCCTCGAATTCCGCATGCCCGAGAAGGGGCTCTCCGAGCTCGAGGCGGAGCTTATGGACGTCCGATCCCGCGCCGCCGCGGCCCGCGAGGCCGTCGCCCGGAAGGCGCCGCTCGCCGCGGCCCTCGGCCGGGCCCTGGCTAAGATAGAGCGTGAGGAGGCCTTCGAGGCCGCACGCTCGGGAATGCACGCCGACGAGGGCCTCGCGTGGTTCTCCGCCTGGGTTCCCGTCGCGGACGAGAAGCGGCTCACGGCCGCGGCCTCCAAGGCCGGCTGGGGGTTGATGCTCGACGAGCCGCTGGACGACGAGCAGCCCCCGACGAAGATAGAGAACTCGGCGGTGATACGCATCATCCAACCCGTTTTCGACTTCCTCGGCACCGTGCCCAACTACCGCGAGTACGATATATCGGGCCTGTTCCTACTATTCTTCACCGTCTTCTTCGCGATGATATTCGGCGACGGCGGCTACGGCTCGTTGATGATGGCCGGCGGCGTCGCGGCGGCGATCGCCTCTAGGCGCAAGACGGGCAAGGTCTCCGACCCGGTGAGGCTCTTGCTCCTGCTAGCGGCCGCGACCGTGGCCTGGGGCGCGCTTACGGCCAGTTGGTTCGGAATCCCGGCCGATAGGCTGCCGCGGCTGCTGCTCGATATCGCCATCCCGGCTATCTCGAGCGCTAACGTCGAGGCGGGCGACAATATCAAGCTCGTGTGCTTCACCATAGGCCTCGTGCAGCTCGTGATCGCCCACGGCAAGAACGTGCTGAGGGACCGGCGCTCGCTCAAGCTCGTCGGTCAGGTCGGGCAGGCCGCGATGGTGTTCGGCATATACTGGATAGTGCTCAACCTGGTCATCAGCGCCGCGAAGTACGTCATTCCCTCCTGGGCGCTGGTATCGATAGGCGCGGGCTTCTCGCTCAACGTCTTGTTCGGTAGCTACGACGGCTCGAAGGGCCTCCTCGGAGGCATCATCGCTAGCGTCGTATCAAGCCTCGCCAATATCGTCTCGATCTTCCTGGGGGTCGTGAATATATTCGCCGACCTGGTGTCGTACATCCGGCTGTGGGCCGTCGGCCTGGCCGGCGTGGGCATCAGCCAGACCGTTAACCAGATGGCGGGCCCGATGCTAGGGAAGCTCAGCCTCTGGCTCATAGGCGGCGTTATACTGCTCGGATTCGGGCACGGCCTTAACGTCATCCTGAGCGTCCTGTCCGTTATAGTGCACGGCGTGCGCCTCAACATGCTCGAGTTCTCGGGCCATCTCGGAATGGAATGGTCCGGCTATAAATTTGAACCGTTTAAGGATACCGTCCCGACGGGACGCGTAACGACCGAAAGGAGTCCCTCATGAACATCGGAATGATAGGCATCGCGGCGGTATTAGGCATCTCGGCCATAGGCTCCGCTATCGGCGCGGCCGTAGCCGGCCAAGCCGCCATAGGCGCGTGGAAGCGGAACTACCTGGCCAACAAGCCCGCTTCCTTCCTGCTCGTGGCGTTCGCCGGCGCCCCGCTGACGCAGACGATCTACGGCTTCCTCCTTATGAACCAGATGCGCGCGTCGACCGCCAACCCGCTCCTCCTCGCCGTGATAGGCGTCACGAGCGGAGCGGGCATCGCCATGTCGGCCATAGCCCAGGGCAAGGCCTCGGCCTCGTCGTGCGACGCCTACGGCGAGACCGGCAAGGGCTTCGGCCAGTACATCACCGTCGTAGGCCTCTGCGAGACGGTCGCGCTCTTCGTGATGGTCTTCACGTTCATCGCCGTCGCCTGACGGATACGCCTTTCGGCAAGCGCGGGCCGCCCCTCGGGGGCGGCCCGCCTCGTATTGTACGAGTAGGCTCCCCGCCGGTATACTTCGGGCATGGGTAAAGCAACGAGGCCTATCAAGGTCGGCTCCTGCTTCGTAGGCGGCGGGCACAGGCCGCCGGTCCAGACGATGTGGAAGGAATCTCTTCGAGCCGACCGCCTCCAGGCGGCCGCCGCCGGGGTGCGCTCGCTTTCCGGGCTCGGATGCGGGATACTTCGATTCTCGGCTCCCGATATCGGGCAGGCCGAGCTCCTCGGCGCCCTCGCCTCGATGGTCGATACGCCTCTCGTGGCGGACGTCCATTTCGACTGGCGCATAGCGCTCCGCTGCCTCGATTTCCCGATAGCCAAGATACGCGTCAATCCCGGCAACCTCGGGGAGCCGTGGAAGCTCAGGGAAGTGGCCGCGAAGGCCGCGGACAAGGGCGTTCCCATACGCATAGGCGTAAACGCCGGTTCCCTGCCGGCCGACCTGCGGGACGAGCCGGACAGGGGCGCGGCGATAGTCGCGGCCGCCGAGCGCGAGGTGGCCGCGCTCGACGAGCTTGGCTTCCGCGACGTGATCGTCTCGATGAAGGCCTCCGGCGTCGAGGAGACGGTGCGCGCCAACCGAATATTCTCCGAGCGCTACGACATTCCCCTCCATATCGGCGTGACCGAGGCGGGCCCGCTCGCCCAGGGCTGCGTGCGCAGCGCCGTCGCCCTGTACGCCCTCCTAGCAGACGGCATCGGGGACACGATACGCGTATCCCTTTCCGATAGCCCCGAGAACGAGGTGATAGCGGGCGTCGAGATAGTGGCGCTCGCGAGCGGCACGCGCGAGAGCGCGGATATAGTATCGTGCCCGCGTTGCGGCAGGGCTAGCTTCGACTCGCACGCCTTCTCCGAGCGGTGGAGGGATAGGATATATTCCATCCGTAGGCCCGTGACGGTCGCGGTCATGGGCTGCGTCGTCAACGGCCCAGGCGAGTCGCGGCACGCGGACATAGGCATCAGCGGGGCCGGCGACAAGGTCATAGTCTTCAGGAAGGGCGAGATTGTGCGCACGTGCTCGCCCGAAGAAGCCGATACTGTATTCGGGGAGGAACTATCCCGACTATGAGCACAGCCATACGGAACGCCGCGATCTCGCTCTCCGTCGCGCTGATCGTCGCCTCTACGGCGCCGTGCCACGCCCAGTCCTATAGGCCCGCCGCAGGCGACCCCGCCTGGCTGAGCCTGGAGCGGGGCAAGCGCGCCTACGCTGACAAGGATTTCGGCTCCGCCGTCGTCCATTTCGACGAGGCCATCTCCGCGAGGCGGGAGTCCTTCACGACCGCGGCGTCGCGGCTCGACCAGTCGCTGCAGTCGAAGCCCGCGAAGTCGGGCGGAGATTCCGTGAAGGCGGTGCTCGCCGCGTTCGCATCCGAGGACTTCATCCAGCGCGACTACGATAGGCTCGCCGCGGGTCGGGCGCCGGGCTCGAGGCCGCTCCTCGAGGCGCTCCGCAAGGAGCGCATCTCCGATAGCCACAGGGCCTTCCTGGACGTGCTGCTGCTCGTCTACGAGTATTCCCCGGCGGCTGGCCTCGGGGACTCCATCGCGGACTTAAGCTCCAGGGTCCGGCTCCTGGCCAAGTATCCTGAGGCTGAGTATTGGAAGGGGCGCGTCTTTTTCGTGGAGGGGGAACTGCCGCTCGCAGAGCTCCAGTACAAGCGGGCCTTCGGCATGAGGGACTCCCTGGAGATACCGGGCGAGGCCTATACCATCCTCTACTCGATGGCGGAGCTTTACGGAGCGAGATCCGACTACGTCGCGTGGGAGAACGTCCTGCTCGAGATCGTCGAGGGGACCGACGTCGACATCGACCCGTACCTCCGCTCGGCCATGATGGCCACGCTGCAGGAGGACGGCTTCGACCGCTTCATGACGCTGTACCGCATCGAGCCGGCGTATTCCCTGGATGCCAATTCTTCCCTGGCCCGGTTCTACCTGGAGCGGGGTAGGGCTATGGCGGCGGAGCACGCGGCCATAGCCGTGAGCATGTGCCTGACTCGGGCTATAGCGCTGCTCGGCGCCAGGGATAAGGACTATTCCTGGAAGGGGCTCGACGATTTCATGGCGCGGGCGGCCGCGCGCCGCGACGTCTCGTCGTATCTCGCCGAGGTCGAGCTGCCTGGCCTGCTCGTTACGCTCGCCGATGCGCTGTACGTGTCAGGCTCCCGGATCGCCGCCGCCTCGCTATGGAGGGCGGTCGCAAGGAGCGGCGTCGAGCCGTACGCCGCGGTCGCTACGGCGCGGGTCGCGAATCCCGGTTCCTCCGTGAGGAGAGCCGCCCCGTGACGCGCCTAGCCGTGACGCGCCTAGCCGGGACCGAATAGAGCCTTAGCTCGCCGGGAGCCGAATAGAGCCGTAGATAGGGCCCGGGCCCGGAATGCTCCCTAGTCTACCTCGCCGCTCGCGATTATCGTAGCTACCATGTCCCTGATGAAAGGGTCGCGGATGGAGTAGACGCGCTTGGTCTTCTGCACTTCCGCGGTGACTATATCGGCCTGCTTCAGGATGGCCAGGTGCTGGGAAATCACCGGCTGGGGTTGCTCGAGGCATTTCCAGAGGTCCGAGACGCACGGATCCACTTCCCGGGCTATCAAGCACAGGAGCCTAAGCCGTATGGGGTGCCCGACGGCCTTTAGTTTCTTGGCGTACTCGGCTATCAGCTCATGGTTGCACGGTTTTTGTTCATCCATAGCATATATGGTATCATTAATACATCAACGGTTCAACAGGGAACGGAGCTCTCTCTCGACCCGGCCCGCGATGTATGATGAAATAATCGCCCGTTCCTCATCGGAGCACTCGAACGAGAACGCCATTACCGCGCCCGTCCGTAATAGGCGAATGCCGATAGGCAAGATCGCGGCGTCGACGCGGAGCGAGGCGTCCTCCAAGAGAACGCCGGGTTCCAGGTCGGCGACAGCCGCGACGGCCTCCGGTATGAAGGACAGGCCTGTGCTCGATATAGTCTCTATGGTGCCAATTATCGGCGCGGACGACGCGGGATGGGCGAAGACGAAGCCCAGCCTGTCGGACGGCCCGGGGGCCAGGCGGTCCGAGACCCTTGAATCGTCTATCTCTATATATCGCTTGAGCAGCTGCTGGAAGCGCTCTAGCTCAGCCTTATCCGAGAGGTCTTCCTTGACGACCCCGTTGACCCCGAGATAGGCCGCCTTGGCGGCCTCCTCGAACGGGAAGTAATCGCCCTTCAGGAGCACTATGACGCAAGCCGCCTTGGGCCTGGACGCCCGGATATCGACCACGATCGTTTTCCAGTGCCTCGGGAAGTCCTTGGCGCTCATCACGACGGCGTCTGGTGATATCTCTTCGAGGTTGTCGAGCGCCTTGAGCGGGTCCTTATAATGTATTACGTCGAGTCCGAGCGGTTGCAGGTAGAATCGTACTATCTCCGCTATCGCGTCATCCTCGACGACGATGAGTGCCTTCATTCGGTACCCTTGTTCATGACGGTATAGGCCACTATGAACCAGACGTCGTCGCGGCGCTCCAGCTCGTACGTGTATTCCTTGAGCATCGCGAAGCCGTCGTAGGAAAAACGGAGCATCGCGACGACCTTGCCGTACGACGCGCCGTACCTGGTCTCTAGTATATCGAAAGCGCTGGGAATGACCACTATATCAGAGTCGACGACGCTGGCCATAAGGTCAGCCTTATACGCCGAGACCATCCGCCTCCGTCCGTCGTCAGACTCCCTGTCGTAGGAGCGGCTCTTGTCGGGATTGGCCTTGAGCAGGCGCTCCACGTCGAGGTACAGGAAGAATTCGTTCCATCGCCCCTTCTGCCTGGCCTTGATAGTCCTCGAGACGACCTCGTCGGGGCCGATTCGCTCCGCCTTTAGGATCTCGGCCGTCCCCGCCTTGAAGGATTCCGCTATGGCGGGAGCGGGCGCGCCTGGGCGCACGGAGAGGGACAGGGCGTTCGAGCGAAGCCCCGCGCGGACGGAAGCCTTGGAGGTAAGCTCAGGGTAGAGGGTGCACGCGACGACGAACGAGCCCGGCTCGGCTATGGAGACGTAGTCAGCGAGGTTCTCGACGAAGGCGTATTCCTCGCCGGGCTGGATGGATATCTCGCGGTAGAAGACGGGGGCGCTCGACGACATCGCCCTCTTCCACGAGTCGCTGGGCTCGAGCGCCCGATTGGCTATCGAGCGTACGTCGAAGCCCACGGAAAGCCGTTTATCGTCCGCCAGCATGAATCTCCACGCCGAGGGCGTATCGTTGCGTACTGTCACCTTGACCAGGATCTCGGAACCCGGGACGTAGATGCGCTTGTCGAAGAAGCTTATGGAGATATCGGCCTGCGCCGCCGCGGCGCTCAGCGCGAGCGCGGCGATGAACGCGGCCAAGACGCGACTTTTAGAGTTCACTACGACGTCTCCTTGTGCGCGCCCGCGCTATTCGTGTACTATTGGCGGCGCGCTATCCTTCTTAATTTATCGGACGATTTGCATGAACTCCTTACGCCTGGAAAACGTTTCTAAACGCCTCCTACGCTACGGGCCAGTAGTCGAAGTACTGGGACGGCTCGATGCAGGCCCTTTCCCCGTCGATTGCTCCGAGCTAGAGGCCCCTTTCGCCGCCTTTATCGTCGCGGCGGCCGCTAGAGGCGGCGAGAGCGGCAAGAGCGGCAAGAGCGGCAAGAGCGGCAAGGCGCGCCCGGGCGGAGGTCGGCGATATCTCGTCATAGCCCCTACCGACGCCGAGGCGGACGCCTTCGCCGAGGATTGCGCGGCCTCCGGAACGGCCGCCATGGTCTTCCCGTGGTGGAAGACGGCCGCCTACAGGCCGGTAGAGCCGCGTTCCGCCGCCTTCGGGCAGCGGGCCGCGGCGCTAGCGGCCATGCTCGACGACGAGGGGCCGCGCGTCGTGGTCGCGGGACAGCGAGCCGCCATGACGCCCGTGCCGCCGCGAGAGGCCTTCGAGAGGGGCCTCCTGCGCGTCCGCAAGGGCGACGCCATAGACGCGTCCGCCGTGGCTGACAGGCTCGCGTCGTGGGGCTACCTGCGCGTCCCCAGGGTCAGCCTCCCCGGCGAGTTCGCCCTGCGCGGCGAGGTCCTGGACGTGTTCATGCCGGGCGACGACTCGGCGCTAAGGCTCGTGTTCGAGTACGACGAGGTCGAGGAGATACGCCGATTCGAGCCGGTATCCCAGGCCTCGGAGCCGGAGAGGCCAGACTCGGTCCTGCTCCGTCCCGCCCGCGAATTCGTATGGACCCCCGAGCTGGCCCGGAAGGCGGGCGAGGCCCTGCTCGCCTGCCCGGCTCCGTCCGGGGAGGATAGGGAGCCCGCGGTGGCGGCGCTCGTCGAGAAGCTTGCCGAGCTAGGCGAGGCCAGGGGCGAGGAGACCCTCTACCCGCTCGCGTACGGCAGGCCCTCGAGCCTCTTCGAGTACCTCGGCGACGACGACGTCATAGTCCTCCTGGAGCGCGAGCGGCTGTCCGGCCAGACCGAGGCCGTCAAGCGCGAGTACGCGGGCCTGTACCGCAAGGCGATGATCGACGGCCCCGCGCCTCCCCCCGAGCTCGTACTCGTCGACTTCGAG
>Ga0180007_10000338_pt1 | contig 83151 bp, 70 predicted proteins | sample MM_PC_MetaG_FD_121122 | JGI IMG/M metagenome (GOLD analysis project Ga0180007, IMG submission 121122) | Groundwater microbial communities from the Aspo Hard Rock Laboratory (HRL) deep subsurface site, Sweden - MM_PC_MetaG | ecosystem: Environmental > Aquatic > Deep subsurface > Groundwater...
TCGGCCCATATTTCCATAGATTTTCGTTAAATAGGCCTGCTATTCGCCTCAAATCCATGAAAATCTGGTCTCGATTTCTCTAATTTTCGCTACGATTCTCTAAATCCGACAGACTCCTAGCTAAAATTTCCTTGGCATACCTCTTTTTGATATGACAAGGAAATTTCATCTTAGGAACAGCGAGCCAAGCGTATGCCCGGAGGGTTGGGGGAAGAGGATCATGTACAGACAGGCAGCCGTTAACAGCATGAGCTCTACTCACCGATGGCCAGATAAGAGGGCGTTGAAGAGCTGAGGAGGTGCTGCTGGAAAGGCGCTGAGGGTGATTGTGGGAACAAGCAAGCAACGTATCGCGCTGATAATCACAGCAGTGGAATCTGTCCGCATGCGGTTCCAGACTATCCAGTCACCTGGAATCGCGAGGCTTCTTATCTGTTTTTCTTTTCGCAGAACGCGACTTGGACGGATAGAATGAGGCAGGGCAGCAACAAAACAGTGACCTGACCAGCTCTTCTGCAACCCCTCATTTAAGTATTCCAGAGGCAACAGCTTTTTCTAATTTGCCTTCCAGGACATGCCATAACTTCTTACTCCCTTGGGCTATACGACTATTCAAAGAAAATACCTTTTCTTTAGAGACCTTATTCTCCCTCCAACTATGTCCATTACCATAGAGATTGTGAAGCAATGGCGGAACCCGATCAATTGCCTTGGCATATCTTGAATCTGCCGTCCCCCCCTCTTCAAACTCATACCAGAGCAACATATACTCCTCAGCCTTACCTTCGGGGAGCATACTGAGGATCCGCTTCAATCCGGAAGCTTCTTCATCCTTTAATTGCTGGGTCTCGCTCGCATAAATAATGGTGTCGCCAGCATCTATTTCACCAAGATCGTGTATCAGAAGCATTTGAATCACTCGATTAACATCAATCGCTTCATTTGCGTAATCTTTCAACATTAAGGCGGAGAGACAGACATGCCAACTGTGCTCAGCGGAGTTCTCATAACGCTCCAGGCCAACAGGTCTAGTTTTTCGATGAACATCCTTCAGTTTCTCAATTTCTACAATGAAACTTAAAATCTTTTCGATGGATTGCAAAGCATGCTCCCAGTTGCTGTCTGTCCAGAAAAGAGACAGCGTTTTCTCAATCAAGGTATTCGCTGAGACCGCCTGGACCTTTCCCCTGTGGCAAGCCGTGCATCCATGTGACGCTCTCACCAAGCTTTTCTGATTTTTTTCTCTGCTCCTGACGTAATGAACCTTCCCCCGTTACTTACTGTTCTTCCTTAGGTTTTTTGCTTCGGCAACCTGGCTTGACCAGAATTTCCAAATAAAAGGATTCAAGCTCTCTTTCTTCGGCCGAAGAAATATATTTATTAATAGCAGACACATGAATCACTTCACTACTTGCTTCATCATCACCGAACCGGCAGTCAAAATCCCAAAAATCCACATTGGGGGGGAGAGTTTTTCTCCGTTCTCTTTTTATATATTTTTTGACTTCATATTTGATGGCTTCAACAAGTCTTGGAAGTTTGATCTTTGGGTGACTCAATTTAAACGTTTTTTTCATTATTATTCCTAAAGGTGGTTACGCGAGGAGATGACAGATTCAGTGAGGTCCATTTTTCAGGGTAACCAGTAGAGCAGTTCCCTTTTTCCTCGTCCGACATCGGGACGATTTTCTTACCAATACTTTTAAAAAACTCATTTTTTATTTATTCCGTGTATCACGCACATAAAGAGCCTTTGAATTCGTGTCGCCTATTTTTCTTTCTTCTAGATCAAAAAGCTTCGTTGCAGAGACCAGCTCACCGAGCTTCGCATAGCCATAATTACGTGGATCAAAATCAGGAGCCTGCTTGGCAATATTACTGCCCACCGGTGCGAGATGGGCCCACCCACTATCATCGGAAGATGCTTCCACTGCATTACGCAGCAAGCTGACCAGTTTGGTATCTCGTTTCAATTCATTACTCGATTTTTTAACAATAGCCTGATGGTCATCTGATTTAACACGCAGGACCTCTGTATAAATAAATTTATCACAAGCTGACACAAATGGAGGGGGTGTTTTTTGCTCACCAAACCCATACACCAACAATCCGGATTCTCTGATTCTTGATGCCAACTTGGTAAAATCACTATCACTCGACACCAGACAGAAGCCATTAAAGTTACCGGTATACAACAGATCCATGGCATCGATAATCATGGCACTGTCAGTTGCGTTCTTTCCTTTTGTATAGGCAAATTGCTGCATTGGCTGAATAGAATAATGGAGCAAGACTTCTTTCCATCCTTTGAGGCCGGGTGCTGTCCAGTCGCCATAAATTCTCTTGACGCTGGCTATCCCATAATTTGCCACCTCTGTCAACAGACCATCGACAATACTTGGTTGCGCATTATCCGCATCAATAAGAACTGCTAATTTTGTTGTGTTCTCCATGTGATTATAATTTCCTCCTCCTTCTGCCGGGGAAAAAACCGCTTTGGCCGCTATATTCTTTGGTGAGGTCTGTTTTTGCCCGCGAAAACGGCTTCTACAGACCACAATGGCATCTTTCCAAAGAGTTCTTGCCTGCAACAAGTTGTTTCTCAAGGGGTTACTTCCGGACCGGACTCCACAGCCGCAGCAACACGCGACCTTGCCCGACCAATAAATCCGTCCCCTTTTCCCCGAGATTAGCAGTGATGGGCCATGATGAGCCCTGACTTTTCGAGTTTTAAAAGGAGTTTTCCATGCTCCTTTGCCAAAAACTTAAGTCTCCGTTTTTTATTTGGTTTAATACGGGCGACTTCCAAAACAATAGTTGCCAGTTCCAAAATTTTCTTATTGGAAGAACAAGTAAGCGTCTCAAGTCTTGCGATATTTTTTTTGGAGATATTTGCCTGTTTCAAGTAGTTGAAAATTTCTTCTCTTTGCTCAATTTCTTCGATCTCTTCTTTTGGCTTACGACTACACGCTTTGCAAATATGATTTCTATGACCTTTTCCTGAAAATTTTTCATTTGGCCTTATACTACCACATATCCTGCACCAATGTCCCATGAACCTTGTCTCCCATTCTCATGCAATTGAACAGTATTGTTTTTTTATGGGGGAGAAAGGGTCCCTTCCTTCCTCCGGGAATCTTAAATAATTCAGACAAGGGGGCTGCGAGAAAGCAATTTTCCAAAGTCGTTCTATCCACAAATTATCCCGGCACGGTCAGTCTGTCGCCATGGAAAGGCAAATAAACAATTTCTTATCAGCGACTATTACACCTTTTACACAGCTTCTCCACAGCCTTATTCTGAGAAAATCCCTTCACAATTGCCCTGCACCGTTCTGACCCCACAATCTCACCAATCTGCTGCTCGAAAATATTCCCAAGCTCAATCTCTCCGTTGCTGTCAAGACAACAGGGAGTCACCGTTCCGTCAGCAAGGATGGCTATCTGATCCCGCAACCCCGGGCAGAAAAGTGCTCCCGTCCTCAGGTCATGGGACATCTCAGGCCAGGTAAAGACAAGATCTCTATTCAGATAAAGATGACTGCCAAGCTTGATCCCCTCGTACCTCTGCAAAACATCCTGGCCAAGGCTGGCCTTAAACTCTTTTTCAATGGCATCCAGAATTACTCTGTTCCCCTCACTGCCAACGCCATCTTTATAATTCCAGAGACGAAGAGAAATATAACAAGGAAGTGTCCTGGATACATTTGCAGCAACAAACGCCCATATCTGCTCCAGATAATTCTCTTGCTTATGAACGGCCAAGGAGTGCAAAGAGATGTTTATTTGCCGAAGAGCCGGCGCTTGTAAAAGAGCCGCTCCCACCTTTGCTAACAAGAGTCCATTGGTCGTCAGATTCACCGCAAGCTTGTGCCTGTGACAAATCCTGAGAATATCCTCAAGATGAGGATGGAGCAAAGGTTCACCCTTGACATGAAGAAAGATAAGATCGGTGAGAGGAGAAATCTGTGCGGCTATGGAATCAAATTCGCCAACGCTCATTGTCCGCAAAGTCCGCCTTACAGGCGAGCAATAATGACAGGAGAGGTTGCAGCGGTTACCGATCTCCACATAAATTTTCCGAAACCGTTTGTTATGCTTCATATCTCTTCAATACTTGCAGCACAGGTTTCCCTCTTGAGGGTTTCATAGGTTGTTCGCTGTCCTGATGGGAATAGAAAAGAATCCGTCAAATTGCGTTGTACCAGCGAATACTCCTGACCATCGGCCAAACATGAGCCAACACGTAGGGACTCGTTTTGAAATCGATTCAGCTCATCCTCATATATAAAAGCATCTGCAAAATCCATTCGCGGTGGAATTATTTGACAATATGGACAACAACGGCTCAGACCAAGCCAACCCTTAGAAGGTCTTCCGTAGACTCTTACCTGCCGCAATTTGTCAGGATTTCTCTATTGAGCTGGTTGCATATTCGTTTAAGAGAGATTTCGTGTATAGCAAACTGGCAAACGCACTTGCTGCAAGGAAACTCAGAGATGGTAATAAGCAGAGGAAACAAAAAAGGGGCAACAGGCAACAAGCCAGTGCCCCTTGCGTTCATCAACATGCAGTGACTGATTCTCCGTCAATTACCATCGATACAAATCGCTACCGGTCAGTCGACCCCATACTTTTAAACTGAAAAAAATGACTTCACTTTTGCAACTATCTGGTTTTCAGTTAACTTGTCGGAGGCTTCAACTGCAGCAATTTTTACGTGCTGGCTTTTTATTTTCTCAATTTTTTTTACCAGTTCAAGTTTCGCTTCCCCTGGACCAAAAATGTAGATCTCATCGGCGTTACCAACCTTTTCGATCACCACTTGATAGAATTTATTAAGTTGATGCTGGCGGCGTTCGTCTCCTTTTTGCTCTTTTGAGACTGATTGAGCCACGTTTGTGCCAGATGCTTTCCAGCCACCCGATGGACGAAAGTGACTTTCGACGTTTGACTCAATTCGCTCAATGGCTGGTTGGGCGTCTTCTCCTGAGACCACAAATGCCTCTTTATGATCGATCCAGATTCCAATGTTTTTTATCATAGTGCGGTCTGATTTCGGCATATTGCCTCCTGTATTTTGTCAATGACTACTCAACGATGAGTTCCTCATAGTTCCAACCCAATCCAGTAGACCAGCAACTACGTCTGGTGATTTTCTTTTAAATAATTTATATTCCATACAGTTAACAAATATACGTACCTATCTCCAAAGGCAAGAATTCTTTTTGTACCTGTTTTTCACATGGCTATTTGCTGTGATGGGTGGATTCCACCCATCACAGCAAATAGCCATGTTTTTTTCACCGCAAAGGATCAGTAACGGTCTCTTTCCAATTCTTAATACCCCCTCAAATCTCTATTCTTTACTGTCCATAAGACAATTGGCTTAACCCACAAAAAAGACTGCGCTTGAACTACCGTTCAGGCTCAGTCTATAATTTGCAGTCCTGGTTCCAGACTTGGCAGGCGGCTACAATTACCATCAATTTCTTACATAAAAATAACATACAAATTCCCCCGGTGGGAGAAATGGGGAAAACAAAAAAGGGTTTTAGCCAAGTCGGCTAAAACCCTTTATATTACTGGTGGGCGAGGAGGGATTCGAACCCTCGACCTTCGGCTTCGGAGGCCGACACTCTATCCAACTGAGCTACCCGCCCTTTTTTAAAAGGAAGCATGAGACAGAAATTGTACATGGCTCTCTCTATACCACTTACACTGTTCCTGCACCATTTTTTTCTTTTTTGGTCGTTCCAAGTTCCACCTTTGTTTCAACAAAGGAGCAAATAGAAGCAAGAGGCTCAACCCCACACCATCTGTTACCGAAACCTCTTCCCCTGTATTCAATAATCTGATCAGTTCAATACCTTAAGCCAGTGGGATACTCCAATCATGTCAAATCGATGCATTACAGAACTCGTATTTGACATCGACCCCTCCTGCAGAGGTACCACTATCTAAACTCATTCCAAGAAGACCACAAACTTGAACGCAATTAGTCACAGCAGCAAGCCCACAATCAGTTTCACATTGGCTCTGATTCCACGCCGCTGACTGACCAGTGAGTAGGTCTATATTACATCCCCAGGCTCGAGATACTATTGTTACACCAGTCATATAGGTTCCTACAACTTGACTTCCAGCACTATAGGCTATTTTTCCAGATTTAATATCGGAGGGAATGACATCGCCTGCCGATGTATCGACTACATTAGTATTTCCTTCGACTCCAAAGAGTGACACCCCGGCTCGTATGTTGTCCGTCATCAAATCAAGGTCAACGCCAGTTAAATTACCCGCCTCATAATATCCGGCATCAAAGGAGGATGTCGTTGCGGATAGAGTATTCGTAGGAATAGTGCCCGTCACTTCAGCCCCATCCACCCAGGCCTTCTTCCCATCCAGGATCTCACCTGCAACTGCATCGCCACTGCTCGTATCAACGATCTCTGATTCGCCAGTTACACCAAAGAGTGACACTCCGGCTCGTATGTTGTCCGTTGTCAAATCAGGGTCGACGCCAGTTAAATTACCCGCCTCATAATATCCGGCATCAAAGGAGGATATCGTTGCGGATAGAGTATTCGTAGGAATAGTGCCCGTCACTTCACCTCCATCCACCCAGGCCCTCTTCCCAGCCAGGATCTCACCTGCAACTGCATCACCACTGCTCGTATCAACGACCTCTGGTTGGCCAGATACTCCAAAAAGAGTTACTCCACTTTTAATATTTGCCGAGAGAAGATCTCCATCTCCCACTACATACCCATCACCATTGTGATATCCCTGTGAAATCGTCTGATCAAGTGTACCGGGAGTAATCAAAACGGCACGGTTATCCACCATCGTTCCACTGATACCTGTCTCGCTATCATTTGAGAAAGTCTTGCCGGCCAAAACATCTCCGGCAACCGCATCCCCTACAGCCATACTGACGCCTGCAGACGACAGGGGGACAACGACGACCTTAGGTTTACACACTGCCTCATCTGCAGCTTCTGCTGTATCAAATACCGCTGCTCCTTGCAGGACCATCCCTGCCAGGATTACATAACATCCAAATTTTCTCATAGCCCTCTCCAAACAAGAATGATTGTCAACAAATGCACATTATTACTTATATCATTTTAAATTTTATGAAGTCAAAGACTTTACAAAAACATTTGTCAATTTATGACAATTTTTCTTTCGGCTGTAACCACCCTAGGATAATCGCCTTTTCAGGAGTTCCCTCACAACACGTCATCCCCCTCAAGTCGCTCTTGTGAACCCTCCCCTCTGGGCGAAATCACCCAGCGACCCATAACTCCCTGTATACTATTCGTTCATTCAGGACGTTGAAGCATACTCGTGCCCTTCGAGAAGACCTCAATGGGCGAAGGGGAAGTGCTGCTGAACAGTTCCGATTTTCTTTGCACCAGGCCAGGCGACAGTTCAGCCGAGAAAATAGAGCGGTAGATCCTGAAAACGGCAGAGCCGAGTTTCTCACAATTGTCACATAACAGACGGATAGGAGCGAGCGCCGTTGGCTTTTTTGAACACGTTCGTCAGGACAGAGCTGTCTTCACCTAAGAATTTCCAGTGCACCTGAACGAGGAGAAAAACAGTACCGAAGAGATGGGAGGCGGAGATGGGAAGGAAACTGAGGAGGCCGACAGCTCTATCCAAGCTGAGTGACCAGCCCTTTATTTTAAGATAGGGGGGATGTGCTACGCAGCAGAGGTCTTTGCTTTTTTCAGGTGAAGGGACACTCCTCCTCCGTTTTTTTTGTTGCTGAAAAAGAGGCCGGGCTATTCAGATTCGCCCTTCAAAGTCTCCATATATGCCTCCCATTCCAGGGGAAGCATGCTCTTTTTCTTGTTATTGCAGCTTTTGCAGCAGGGAACAAGATTATCCTTAGTGCTGCGACCACCGCGCCCCAGAGGAAGGAGGTGATCCATGGTCAAGGACTTGAAAGGAAATATTTTTCGGCAAAAATGACACTTACCCGATGCGGTCTTCTGCTGCCACCAGCGACTCTTCCGCAGATCCCTGGCTATGGCCCTTTGCCGCCGGATCTCGGACTCGTCCGGGGCATCGAAATCAAAAAACTCCCTGCTCACGGGACCAGTTCTCCCAATAAAATCTTACGAGAGGCACCCACCAGATAGAGCGATCCGGCAATAAGAATCAGGTCATCTTCTCCGGCCTCGGCCTCAGCCCCTGCTATGGCCTCTTCTACTGTTGCATAGAGATGACAGCGACCCTGAAGAAGGGGAGGAACATGCTCCAGCAAAAGCTCCGGTTCAGCCGACCTCTCCCCCACTGGCTTGGTGAGAAAGATCAGATCTGCCAGCTCAGCCACCGGCGGTAAGGTCTTCTTTAGATCCTTATCCATCATGGCTCCCCATATCACCAGAAGCCTTCGGAAAGAATACTCTTTTTGCAGGGTCTGGACCAGACTGTCAACGCCAGCCGGATTGTGCGCTCCATCCAGGAGATAAGAAATCGTCCCCACAGCTCCAGTGGACCTGGCCCGCGCCCTGCTTTGCCGATCAAGACAGAAATACTCCAGGCGCCCCGGCCACTGCACAGCAGCCAGTCCCTGACAGACATCCTCTGCCGAGAGGACAAGGCCCCTTTCTTGCAGCAGTTCAATGACAGCAAGGGCCAAAGAGGCATTGCCAATCTGATATTCACCCTTCATGGCACAATGCAAGCCCTGGAAGGAACGCTTGAAAAACGCTGTCTCGCCATGCCAGGACCAGCTGCCATTACCCAAGAGCGTAGAACAAAAGTCATTCCCATAGAGAAACAGTGGCGCCTCCCTCTCCCGGCACACCTCACGAACCTCCGCAAGCCCTTCTCCTTCTTTCACTGCCGAGACGACCGCCACACCCGGTTTGATGATACCGGCCTTTTCCATAGCCACAGCTGAGAGGGTGTTCCCCAGATAGGCCTCATGGTCCATACTGACATTCGTAATAACCGAAACCAGAGGGGTCACGATGTTGGTGGCGTCCAATCTCCCTCCCAGTCCTGTTTCCAGGACCACCAGATCAAGATCTTCTTCCGCAAACCAGAGGAAGGCAAGGGCAGTGGTGAATTCAAAATAGGTGATTTTTCCCCCACCCAGAACTTCGCTTATTCTGGTGGCCAGCGCAGCAAACTTTTCTTCACTGATAAAAGAGTCATTGATGCGGAAGCGTTCACGAACCGAACTGAGATGCGGTGAAGTATAGAGACCGACTCGGTATCCTGCTCGGGATAAGAGTGTCAAAAGCGTGACACTGACAGATCCCTTGCCGTTGGTCCCGGCAACATGGATATAATTCAGACGCTGTTGAGGATTATCAACACGATCCATAAAAGAACGCATGGCCTCGAGTCCCAGTTTAATCTTGTGAAACTGAAGGCTATCCAGGTAATCCCAGGCTTGCTGATAGTTCATAGGAGGAGTGATTAGAGGAGTGTCAATTTGGCATAATCAAGATGCAGGGTCTTCAGACCGTGCCGTTCAAAATCCACATCGACAGAGCGCCCCTGACCAAGGCTTTGCACGCTGCCCTCACCAAAGAAGGGGTGCTTGACACGGACACCTTTTTTCAGGTCACTCATGGATATCTTCTTTTTTCCTTTACTGCGGGGAAGCGGTCGCTCCACCCCAGGAGATAATGGCCTGAATGGCAATTTCGCACCCTGGCCGCCCTGTCCATCAATCCGCTCAAAGAGTCCTGCTCGCAGCTCCGACAAAAAGGGAGACATCCCCACCCGACGGAACTGACGATCCGGGGTCATAAGCTCCCTCGGATAGGTGAGATAAAGATATTTCCTGGCCCGTGTGGCAGCCACATAGAGAAGACGACGCTCTTCCTCCCATTGTTCGCCAACCCCTGCTCCTGCATGGGGAAAACGCCCCTCCGCCAGACCAATGACAAAAACGGCATCCCACTCCAGTCCCTTGGCGGAATGGATGGTGGACAGGATCAATCTCTCCGTGTCTCCACCCTGAAGTGCAGGGACCGTTTCCGGAGGATCAAGGGTTGTGTCATCGACAAAGGACTGGAGGTCTTCGTATCCGCTGATAATACTCTTTAACTGATCGAGATCTTTCTGCCTCTTAGGAAAATCATCGCGATAAATTTTCTCAAAGAGGGGTTGATAGTAGGCCATGACCAGTTCGTAGAAAACGCCCGGAGCCGATTCCTTTTCCATATCCTGAAAAAGCTGGGCCAGTTTGGCAATCCCTTCTTTCCAGGTCTTGCCACTGGGGTATTCGACTAAAGCCTGGAGGGGATCCGCTGCAGTACTGATGGTGTCGGCAATCATTCGTGCTGTTTTGGGTCCTACCTTGTCAAGCTGAAGGAGGATCCTGTTCCAGGCCAGACTATCCACCGGATTCACGTGCAGGCGCAAAAAAGCTATCACATCTTTCATATGGGCAGATTCGGTAAGCTTCAAACCGCCCCGCTTCTCAAACTCCACTCCGACACTATTCAATTCGAGCTCAATCTTATACGAATGAAAACCAGAGCGAAAGAGGACGGCAATATTGGCAAGATCCACTCCCGCTGCCTGCAACTCCCCTATCTTACGAATAACAAAGGCGGCCTCCTCCCGTTCGTTACGGCCGGCAAAGAGGCACGGCTTGCGATCACCTGCAATCTGAGTAAAAAGGGTCTTGGTATATTTTTCCGCTGCATTACGAATAATATCATTGGTCAGGGAAAGGATAGGCTGACTGGAACGATAATTCTCTTCCAGCTTAATGATCGTGGTCTCGGCAAAAATCTTGGGAAAGCGCATAATATTATAAAAATCAGCGCCACGAAATGAATAGATAGACTGGGAGTCATCCCCCACGACCATCACGTTGTCATGACCATGGGCCAGGAGACGAACGATATCGGCCTGAATAAGGTTAGTGTCCTGATATTCATCCACCATAATATGGGAGTAGCGACCAGCGATCTCCTGGCGAGCTTCCGGTACATCCTGCAGCAATCGCTTCCAGTTCACCAACAGATCATCATAATCCATGAGCCCGTTGTTAAATTTGAACTCCCTATAGTGACGTTCAAGATTCAATATATCATCAACATGTTCACTGAGGTGGGAAAACTGTTCGTAAATCAGATCATCCAGGGCAATGGATTTATTGACAGAACCGGAGAGCATGTTGATCAGCACCCGTTTGCTGGGAAACTGTTTATCTCGTCCGGTGAGGCCCAGGGAACCTTTCAACAAATTGACGATCCCTTCGGCATCAGCACGATCAATAATGGTGAAAGTAGAGCCAAATCCCAGATGGTGTCCATAACGACGGAGAAGCATGTTGGCGATACCATGAAAGGTTCCGCCCACAACGCGGTTGCAGGAGTCATTGAGTAAGGTCCCGGCACGCCAGAGCATCTCTTGCGAGGCTTTGCGGGTAAAGGTGAGCAGCAGTATTTTGTCTGGTGCAACTCCCTGTTCCAGGAGATGGGCCACCCGATAAACCAGTGTCCGGGTCTTGCCACTTCCTGCACCTGCGATAACAAGCAGAGGACCCTCAGTGGTAGTGACGGCTTGCCGCTGGGAAGGATTCAACTCTGAGAGGTTAACAAAAGAAACTGAAGAGGTAACAGCTGTTTGCTTAAGGTCATTTTTCATGGACAACACTCTACCATAGTGGTTCTGACCCTGCAACGTTGGTTGACAAGAACGACAGGAGGTTTATAATGGTTTGCACCAGTTTCCAGCCCTTTGCCTTGCAATAGGGCCACCGACCAAAACAACCTCAACCCTGTTAACCAACCATGGATACCAAAGCAATAGATACACTCTTTACGACAGAGATCCTGCAACAGATCTTCCCCAAAGAACGTAGCAATGATTTTTTCGAAGCCCTGTTTGGTGATGCAAGCGAAGGTGCCTATGACATCGAACTTGTCTACGGAGGGAGCAATGGACAGAAACTGACCATGGAACTCCACCTCCATGAACGTCCTGGCTGTTGCCTGGCCTGCAATCTGACCCAGGGCCTCCCCCAGGTCTTCAGCCGTCATCCCATTATCAATGTGGCAGGTATTGTAGCCGACGTCGACAAACTCCTCGGCGACAGGGCCACATGTCAGGAATGGTCTCTCGGCTACACCAATCAACGCAGTAAGGAGCTTCACGTTATTCCTATCAATATCACCCTGGAATAAGGCCGTTACGAATTTTGCCATAAAAACAACAGAGGCCAACCCCTGACGGGATCGGCCTCTGTTATTTTCATGGTTTTTTTTGTCCTGATCAGGAATTCTTCACTCGGGACCGGCCGGCAGACTTCGCGTTGTAGAGAATATCATCAACTCGTTCCAGCCATTCATCCAGACTCTCTTCCTTCTGCCACTGCGTCATGCCGATGGAGACACCGAGCTTCGTCTCTGGATCCGCCCAGATTTCCAGGCCATCAACGGCCCCGCAGAGCCTCTCGGCAAGAATTCTGCCGTTTTCCTCATTGGTATCATCCATCACCAGAATAAACTCATCCCCACCCATACGAACCAGGAGATCTGTTGTCCGGATGGCCTGCTGAAAGACCCCTGCCACCTGCCTCAACACTCGATCACCCTGTTGATGGCCAAGATTATCATTGATCTGCTTGAAATAGTCCAAATCCAGTGAAGCCATGGTTACTGAACGATTATAACGCCTGGCGGCGTCCATAATTCCATGGATACGCTCATCAAACACCCTTCTATTGGCCAGGCCGGTGAGGGCATCTTTTCTGGCACTGTCAAAAAGTTCTTCATATTCCAGGGCCCGACGTAACGATTCAATCAGGATAAGAAGTGACTCATTGATGAGATTAATCTCATCGGTATTCAGTGCGGTCCCGTCTTTAAGAATAATCAGAATGCCTGCATCTTCTGCAGTCTCAACAAGCCATTTGTTGGCATAGTGTCCATCTTCACTGATATAGGCTTGTCCTTCCTGGTCACCGTTGTTCAGCAGTTTCTCGGCAAAGGCGATGATGGAACGCCTCTTCGGCCCATGTCCCGAACAGAAGAGATGCTTCTTGGCACGAACATGATTATTGTATCCAACCAGTTCGTGCTCCACATGGGGCATCAGCCATACCGAGTAGGCCTCAATCATCCCTGAGAGTTCCAGCACACCAGCCATACGACCGTGCAATTTATTCATGAGATCAAGACGTTCTGTCTGGCGGCGAAAGTGATCAAGTTCAACCATTACCTGATCGATCTCACCGACCTTATGATCGAATGAATTATTTAACGACATGGACGTTGTCATACTCATTGTTCAATCCTTTTAATTAGAGTTCTTACGGTTATTAGTCATATCGACTCAAAAGTAAGAAACTTTAAGAAATTCTTGCCGTTTTATTCCATGCAAACAACATGCCATTACGATTTGGTATTTCAATCCCAGCCCAATGGCCGCTACAATCCGTTATTATATTTATAAAAACATATCAGGATGTTGTCAAACAAGTCCTTTTCATCTGAAAAGGTTCAAAAAAATGACCCACCATGTTTTTTCAAAAAATTTTCGATCACCATCGCCTCGAATTGTCATTTTTTTGACAAAGCAGAGGTTTGCTGCTAGGATTCGGAAAATCATGGCAGTCGCTGTTGTCAAAATATTGCTCCTGTTTTTTTTCTGTTAGCGGTGTTACACTCCCCAAAAACACAGTTCAGCCCCTTACCTTTTTTTATACTCCATGGAACTTGAAAAAATAATCGGTCAACTCTTTCTTCTTGGCTTCAAAGGGACTTCGGTTGACGCCAGGCATCCCATAGCAGTAGACCTCAGCAAAAGAAATCTGGGTGGGGTGATCCTCTTTGACAGGCTGCTGGCAGAAAAACAAGAACAGAATAATATTATCAGTGCAGCCCAGGTCAGAGCTTTAAACACATCGTTACAGAGCTATTCCTCCACCCCCTTACTCATTGCCATTGATCAGGAAGGCGGACTGGTAAGGAGGCTGAAACCCGAGAGGGGATTTCCTGAAACAGCCAGTGCTGCCGAACTGGGCAGGAAAGATGACACGACACTTACTCATATCCATGCAGCATGCACTGCCGCTACCCTGCATGCTCTGGGCATCAATTTCAACCTGGCGCCAGTGGTCGACCTCAATAGTTTCCCGAAAAACCCTGTTATCGGAAACCTGCAACGAAGCTTTTCAGCCGATCCTGACTGCGTCATTCGTCATACTACTGCCTGGATCAAGGCACATCGAAACTACAACATCCTCTCCTGCCTCAAACACTTCCCTGGCCACGGCAGTTCGCAAGCAGACTCCCACCTCGGTTTCACAGATATCAGTAGCAGTTGGCAGCAGGAAGAGTTGATCCCTTTCAGAACTCTAATCCAGAAGGGCCTGGCCGACAGCATAATGCTTGGCCACCTCTTCCATGAAAGACTTGACCCTGACTATCCAACCAGCCTCTCTCCTGCCGTTGTCAGCGGACTTCTCCGCGAACAGCTGGGCTATCATGGCCTAACCATTACCGACGATCTGCAGATGAAGGCTATTACCGACAAATACGGACTAGAAGAAGCAGTTTGTCAGTCCCTTGCGGCAGGGATCGATATGATTATAATTGGAAACAATCTTGACCATGCCCCGGGAATTCTCCAGCGAATCATTGCCGCCGTTATTCTGGCAGTAAAAGAAAACAGGATTCCTGAAACAAGGATTTATTCGGCCTGGGAACGGGTCAGAAAACTAAAAGATCAATTGCAATGCTGAACGACACCTTATCCACAAGAGCAGAGGAACACCTTATGGAAGATCAGTATGAAAAAACCCATACTCCGGTTATCGGCTATATCCTCTGGATTTTCGGTTTTCTCGGTGCCCACCGTTTTTACTATGGGCGCCCACTGACCGGAACCCTCTATTTTTGTACCCTCGGCCTCTTTTTTATCGGCTGGTTCATAGACCTGTTTCTCATTCCTGGGATGAGCCGAGATGCAAATATAAAATTCCAGCCCGGCCCCATTGATTACAACATTGCCTGGATCCTCCTCACCTTCCTCGGCCTGTTCGGCATTCACCGTTTCTACCAGGGAAAATGGATCAGCGGGATTCTCTATCTCTTGACCGGCGGACTCTTTATGGTCGGTATCATTTACGATTTCTGGACCTTAAATGAACAGCTCAGCCTGATAAATAGAGAATTACGATAAGAAGAGAGGGGAAAAAAGGAAAGACTGTGGTACTGGCCCCACAAATGGATCCGAGAAGCCAGCGATTCTTGGCCCGGAAACCAAGGATCTTGTTACACTGCAAAGCGGTGTAACAAGATAAAAGGACACAAAAACTCCCAACTACTATACAGGTTCAGGTGCGGTGCTCAGTGCTTATCAAGGACAGCGCGCACAGTTGTGGCAATATCCTGAAGTGACACCGGCTTGGTAAACCAGGACGAAAATCCGGCAGCCGACAATGTCTCTTCCGAAAGCTTATTGGCATGGCCTGTACACAGGATCACCGGAAAATCCTTTCGCCGCAGTTGGGCCTCCTCACAGAGTTCCATACCTGTCAGATAGGGCATGGTCAAATCAGTAATCATCAAATCAAATTCGTCGGGAGCAGCGGCGAACTTGAGCAGGGCCTCCTGGGCCGAGGAGCATCCGGTCACTTTATAGCCCAGGGCCTCAAGGAGTTCACCGGTCACCTTCACTACCTGTTCCTCATCATCAACCACCAGGATGTGTTCATTGCCTCCCAAACCGGCAATTGCCCCCTCTCCCACTACGGCCTGGCTCTCCATTTCGGCAAGAGGGAAGTAGAGTCGAAAAACGGTGCCCTTTCCTGGTTCACTCTCCAGTTCAATCTTTCCGCCCCAGCGAGAAACGATACCATGCACCATGGCAAGTCCCATACCGGTTCCGTGACTCTTTTCCTTGGTAGTGAAATAGGGATCAAATATTCTCTGCTGAATGGCCTTGTCTATCCCACAACCGGAATCAGCCACACTGAGCTCCACCCATTCTCCGCCATCCTCAATGCGCTCTCCCTTAGTCAAGCAGATATTGAGTTTTCCCTGGGCATCGCCAATGGCCTGAGCACTGTTGGTACAGAGATTAATCAGGATCTGATGAAACTGAACAGGATCAATGGAAACTTTTCCACACTCTGTGCTTATTTCCTGGTGAATTTCGATTGTGGCAGGTAACGTCACACGCATCAGTTTAAGCACCTCTTTGATAATAGGATGCAAATACTGGGGTAATTCTTTTTGCTCACGACTACGGGAAAAAGTTAAGATCTGCTCCACCAGGTTTTTGGCCCTTTTGGCTGCCATGAGAATCTCATTGACATACTGCTGAGAAGAGCTCCCATCCTCTCCCTCCCTCTTGGCCATAAGCCGCATGATTTCGGCATACCCCATAATTGGAGTCAAAACATTATTAAAATCATGGGCTATCCCGCCAGCCAGGGTTCCAACCGCCTCCATCTTCTGCGAATGGCGGAGCTGTTGCTCAAGATCAATCTGAGCACTGACATCCCGCCCCATGACAAAGATGCTGGTCACCTGTCCATTTATATCTTTAATGGGGGTACCAACCACCTCAAGGGTCTTCTTCTCATTTGGCTTAGAAACAGACTCGATCTCTACAATACCGCTTTCCACTTTCCCGGTCTTCAGGCTTTTCAAAACCGGACAGTCACTACAACTCTCTTCACGATCATGAAAGAGCTGATAACAAAAAAGATTATCCTCGACAGTCAGGGGGGGAAAGCTATTATTAGTCCACAGGACTCGGGCCTCCCGGTCCAACAGGGCCAGCATCCCTGGAAATCCATCAAGAATAGCCTGTTTCTGAGCTGATTCTTCCTGAAGTTTCTGCTGTATTTTTCTCTGCTCGGTCAGATCAAAGAGGGTCGTAGCAAGCCCTACCACACTCCCATCACCACCCCTTATTACAGATTTATGATAACTGACCGGACATTCGGGATTTCCAGGAATCTGTACGGTGCCTTCAAAGGATTCCTCTCCCCCTTGCCTGAGAATTTTTAAGTCAATAGCCCGAATTTTTTCCTCGGCAGCAGGACTCAACAACTGATACAGATCAGACTCCGGCAAGCTCTCCAGATCAACACCTAAGAATGTGGCAAAGGCACTGTTTGCTCCCAGGTAGTAGCATTCTGCATCCTGAAAAAACACGGGGATAGGAATAGCATCAATAAGATCCTGCTCAAAACGGAGTAATTCTTCCAATCGCCTGGTCCTGTCCTCGAGTAGTTCCTCAAAGAGAGGATTCAAGTCTTTTACTATTTTACGATCAACCATCATGTTCCACTACAGCTCAACGGAGTACTCATAAAAGCTTTTCTCCCCTGCCCATGTAAGAGTTTAGGTACCCTTCAGCTATTGTACCCGACGATAGACATCCTCAATTTTTGCATAATTCTCCTCAAACAACTCCACCACATACGGATCAAAGTGAATTCCTTTCTGTTCTACAACAACCTTTCTCGCCTCCTCCAGCGACCAGGCTTCTTTATATGGCCGCTCTGAAGAAAGGGCATCAAAGACATCACACAGCGCCGCCACACGCCCGGCGAAGGGAATTTCCTCTTCCTTCAAGCCCAGGGGGAAACCAGTTCCATCCCACTTTTCATGATGGGTAAGGGCAATCAAATGGGCCAGATTCATCAGTTCGTTTTCTGACCCGTACAAGAGATCTGCTCCAATGAGGGTGTGGCGCTTCATCTCCTCAAACTCATCCGGGGTCAGCCTTCCTTTTTTATGCAATATACCATCACTGACCCCTAATTTACCAATATCATGCATCGCACTGGCATGGAAAAAGAGTGTAAGCTCATGCTCTTTCATACCATGGGCCCGTCCCAGAATCACACAATAATGAGCCATTCTGGTAGTATGGCGACTGGTTTGATGGTCATGATACTCGGCTGCCTGAACCAGCCTGCTGGTGATCTCAACCTGGGCCTCCCGCAACTCTCTGGTTCGCTCATAGATCATTTCTTCCAATTCGTCTCTGTGCCGCTGCAGCTCACGCTGGGCCACGCGCAGAGCAATATGGGTCTGAACCCTGGCCTTGACGATCACCGGCCTCACCGGTTTGACAATAAAATCGACGGCTCCGAGAAGAAAGCCGCGGGTCTCGTCCTTCTCTTCGTCCATGGCTGTCACGAAAATAATCGGAATGTTGACCGTCTCTGCCTGTGCCTTCAAGCGCTTACATACCTCGTAGCCATCCATACCCGGCATCATCACATCGAGAAGGATGAGGTCCGGTTTTTTCTCCAAGGCCGCCTTAATGGCATCAAGACCATTGGTTGCCACAACAAGACGATAACTCTCCCGGAGAGCCCCGACCAGAATCTTGATATTAGCGGGGATATCATCAACAAGAAGAATTGTATTGCGTTGAGTGTTCACCCTGTTTTTCCTCCTTCAAAGAGTCGACTCTTGATCTTGCTCAGAAAATCAGTCCCTCGCTCAAAATTGTAATTCCGCAGGTGATTTTCCAATCTCGCCATCTCTTCGTCAACACCCTGCCCATAAAACATCTCTTTCTGTTCCAGCCAATACTCTTCAGCCATGGGATCAAATCCTCCAATCATCTTCTCCAATTGGACAAGAATCGCCAGCATTGCCTCTCGATCGCCTGTGGTCAGTGACCTGACCACAGGCCTCTCTTTTGTATCACCACAGAAATCCTCAAGTTTCCCCACAACCTGCCCTAGCTGAGTCAAAGCATCTTCAATTATTTCAAGCCGCCCCGCATGGAGAGTTTGGGTGTACCCTTCTCCTCCATGCTGTTGGCCAAGCATCTCTTTCACATCTAATTCCAGCTGCAGGCTCACATCCTGGAGATGATGGGCTGAAAGATTGGCGGCAGTTCCTTTCAAAGTATGCACTTCCCTGGCAGCTGCCTCCAGATCCTCTTCGAGCAACCTGGGAAGTCTTTCCGCTACCTCGTTACCGAATTCTTGGAGATCCTTTAGCATTCTGAGGTACGATTTCATATTACCCGCCATCCTGGCGACACCTGATTCAACATGGACCCCGGGAAACGATTCCGGTAGATCAGCCATGCTTTTCTGCAAGGCAAAAACAGTTTGATCCTCCCTGTACATGGGTTCAAGCTGATCCGGCCTCATCCAACGGGTAATGACAGAAAACAGCAGTTCAGGAGTGATGGGCTTTGCCACATAATCATTCATACCGGCCTGGATGCATTTATCGCGATCACTTTGCATGGCATGAGCGGTGACGGCAATAACCGGTAACCCACTTAACACAGGATTGCTGCGGATAACCTTGGTGGCCTCGTATCCATCCATCACCGGCATCTGCACATCCATTAACACACCATCAAATTCCTCTCCCCTGTCCTGAAGGATATGAACAGCCTCCTGACCGTTATTGGCAATTTCAACAATGACTCCGACACTCTCAAGAAGTTCTCTGGCAACTATCTGATTGATATGATTATCTTCCGCCAAGAGGATACGGACTCCCGCCAACTGTACCGAACCAGGAAAAAGTCTGCTATTTTCACGTTCATCAAGACTTACATGCATTGCCTCTGGATAGTTAAAAATATCCATTATGGTATCAAAAAGGAGCGATTGTTTTACCGGTTTAGTAAGAAAATATTTAATTCCGGCCTCCTTGGCCAGTACAATTTCACGATCACCGCCAAAGGCGGTCATCATGATAATCGGTACCTTCTCTGCCCCATTCATTTCCCGAAAACCTTGGACACACTCAATGCCGTCAATTCCAGGCATGCGCCAATCCACGAGGAGGAGATCATAACGACTGACATCTTCACCGATCAACCTTCTCCCCTCTGTACAGGAAGAAGCCACATCAACCTGGAAATGAAAGGACTCCAGCATCTTGGTGGTAATACACCTGGCCGTTTCGTTGTCGTCAATGACCAGGACCTTCAACCCTCTGATAGTGGCCGGGACCACGTATTGAATTTCACGTTCTTGCGGCAGTCGAACAAACTCAGCAGTAAAAAAGACCGTTGTCCCCTCACCAGGTGTACTGTCCACCCAGATTTCTCCACCATGTAGATTGACCAGGCGGCGACAGATGGAAAGACCAAGACCGGTACCACCATATTCTCTGGTTGTGGAGCCATCTGCCTGGGTAAAAGGCTCAAAGAGTGATTCGTACTGGTCCTTTCTAATCCCCACTCCGGTATCTTTTACCGAAAAAAGAATCCGAACGGTGTCGTCAAGCTCCGAATCAATGGTGGCATTGACAAAAATCTCCCCATGTTCAGTGAATTTAATAGCGTTCCCCAAAAGATTAACAAAAACCTGCTCCAACCGCAAAGAGTCCCCACGAAGGGCTACTGGAATTCCGGGCTCGATACCAATAATCAGCTCAATATCCCTGTTGGCAGCCTGGTCACCGAAGAGATCAGCGAGTTTATTAAAAAACTGATACAGTTGAAAGTCCACCTTTTCAAGTGTTATCTTTCCGGCCTCAATCTTCGAGAAATCAAGGAGATCGTTAATGATTGCCAGCAAAGACTCGGCAGAGGAGCGAACGGTGAGGAGATACTCGCGAAGCTTGGGGTTCAGTTTTTTATTGAGGGCCAGACCCACCATGCCAATAATGGCATTCATCGGTGTCCTGATTTCATGACTCATATTGGCAAGAAAACTAGACTTTGCCTCATTAGCGGTCTGGGCCTCAAGCATGGCCCGCTCCAACTTTTCAGTTCGCTCCTTGACCAGATCATGAAGGGAACCGTTCAGCTCACGCAACTCACTATCCCGCTGCCGTACAGCCTTGCGCATGGCCTCAAAGGCTGAAGCCAATTTTCCGATTTCATCCCTGGAATCAGCAGGAACCCGGTGACAGAAATCTCCACTTTTCATAGCATCGGCAGCAGCTACCAGCCCGTCGACCCTCCTGCTCCATTTGCCGATTAAATTAAAAATCAAAAAAATACCAAATGCGGCGGCAAGATGAGCAGCCACCAGCGAAACAAAAGCCTGGTACAACTGAGCCTGACGAACCGCCCCCAAAGATAAGGCCACCACCACCTTACCAACTTCCTTATCCCCGAGAAACGCCTTTCCAGGAGCAGCACCTGACCATTGTTGAAAATTTTCATCGGTCCTGAACATGATGGGATTGGAAACCACCAGAGACCCTCCACTACTTCCGGAGTAATTAAAATGGGCAAAGGCAGATTCATCCAGAATACGCCGGGCCACGATCTCATTCTCATTATTGTAGACAAGAAGAAACTGCACCTGACTGTTCCAGAGAAAACCCTCTAACAGCCTGTCCAGCTCCTGCATATCCTGAACAATCATTGGCAGCTCTGCGGCCTGGGATAAGCCCCGAACAATAGACTCAGCTGATCGTTTCTGTTCAGATTCAATGAGTCGGTTTGTCTGATAGATATTAATAATGGTGGTAAGAGACAAACTTGCAACCACAACCACAACGACAATTAAGGTCGCCTTGCTCCGCAGCGAGTAACTTTTGATGGGGAAAAGAGCCATAATATCCTATGTAAAGTCTGATGATTCACCAGACAACGTATCCACAAGCGATACCCATATGTTCATTGATTATGCCCGATAACATGGGTGCGGTCAACGGTCTCTGCGACCAGAGCAATCAAGACTGTCGGTAACGATCAACCTGACTGCACGGGGGCAGCCGATGTTACAAACTGAAACAATTTCTACACCTGGGCAAACAGGTCCTGTACCAGAGACCCGGCATGAGTGGCCTGCCAGCCGTGAATCCACCATCCAGACCAAAGAGGGCGCTACCCATGACAACTGCCCGGAACAAGGGAAAAGCGAAGATTGATTTCACAATGAAGCAAAAAACAGAACCTTGACTATTGCCTGTTATGAATAGAAAAATCAGCAAAGCCACATAATAGTGGAACGACGACAGCTTATCTGCCTTGCTGAAGGCATGGGGATCTCTGCAAAAGAAGAAGCAGAAAATAGAAAAGTTGCTGCCTTTTTTCTTTCATGCAAAAAAAACAGAGGGCTACCTTCTCCAAGGGATGCAGTCCAAAAGACAAAACAGGAATGTGCTTGCCAGAGCCTCAGTATCTCTAAAACATTACACATTACCCCTCTCTCCAGTGTTTGAAAAGACAAAAACCAGATATTAACTGTCATTCAAAGAAGATAAGACTCAATCCCATTGATCAACTCAATTTTCACCATTCCCTCAACATAAAAATAGTGCTCACAATTCATCCCGAAAAAAAAGGAAATATTGAATTATGAACATTTTTCTTTTTACCGAAATGAAGATATGGGGTAAAAGATCTCTTTCGGGTAATAAATCAAGGTTTCGCTTGACATCAAAAATCTGCTTACCCGGCAAGAAAAACAATTCGACCGATCCTTCAACCTTTGTGTCTGTTGAGCGCCTTATAAATATTTTCATCTTTTACGTCAAAAGCCACCACAATTCAAAACCTTACGTCTTTACTGGCAAAAGAATTTTCCAGTAAAGGCCTACCAGTTCCACCAACATCCCTCAGAACAATGCAAAGAGACCCATTCCCAAAACCATTTTCCTGCAAAGAAAGACCCGATATCAGCTATCCCTGCACCTGGCTCTATAAGGTCATCGGAACCGATGAGGACGCTCTTCGCCAAGCTATTCAGGTCGTCTGTGGAGAGGATACTGCTCAGATCAGTCGCTCCCATACCAGCTCCGGAGGCAAGTATTGCAGCCTGAATGTCGAAATCGAAGTGGAAAGTGACGAAATTCGTTTGGCCTATTATAAAAATTTGACCAGCCATGCCGTGGTCAAGATTGTTATGTGAAGGAGAAACATATGGAGCAAAAATCAGAGAAAAAAGACTCCCGCCTCATTCCTGTCCTTCGCGAAGGAGTCGCTGTTATTCAGATGATCTTTTTTAAAGAGATGAAGAATATTATTTCCAAAAACCAGCCGGATCTGGATATCGTCTCACAAACCATGCTCACAGGTGCTATCACCAACGAACTCTTCGGATCCAACAACCCGGAAGAAAAATTCCAGAATTTCCGCAAACAGCATCGAGGTATCATCGAGCAGGAGTTGTTGAACCTGCCGACCAAGCTCCCTAACCTGATCGCTCCACTCTCCGACGCCCTTCGAGTCCAGACCCTCTGTGATAATCAGGAGGGAATCGATTCCACTCATATCCTGAAACAGGCCAACAGCTGCAACATCTTGTCCGCAGAGCGGGAAATCCCTCTCCCATCTGCCTTTATGGAGACTGTACGCAAGCTGGGAAAAGAATACAACCTCCTCATCCCTCCGGTTGAGTTTGATCACTCAGAAGAACAGGGCCTGCTCCAATAGAACAGAATCCATAGATAGATTGGCAACGAGACCTTTCATCCTCCATTCAAGTCAGATTCGGAACCTGCACTGAACGACGATTACAAGATCGGCCAAAGATCGCCTCACCATCAACTACGAGCTGTTCAAATCAGTTTCGAACAACACCTGCATATATACTCCTGGGTACCCTTCTGGTCTTCGGCTTCACCTCTCTGGTCCTGCTCGCTGCCAAGGCTCCCGTTCTCGCCTCATTTCACAATATCTGGCTGGGGGCCTTTACCTCCAGTGCCAAGTTCAGCCAAGTCCTTGCCGTATGGGTGCCCTTGATTCTCTGCTCCAGCGGCCTCCTTTTTACCTTCAGAGCCAACCTCTGGAACATCGGCATTGAGGGCCAGGTGATCATGGGAGCAATAGCAGGAATGGCAGTACTCCGCATTCCCGAACTCGACAGTCCTGCTCTGACTTTGTTCCTTTCTTTTACCGCTGCCATGCTTGGAGGTGGCTCTTGGGGACTGCTGGCAGGACTCTTGAAAACCCGGGGCGGGGTCCATGAAATATTTGGCGGACTGGGTCTCAACTTCGTATCCCAGGGTTTCATCCTCTGGCTTATCTTCGGCCCCTGGAAACGACCGGGCATTGCCTCCATGAGCGGCACCGAACTCCTGCCCCACCAGCTCTGGCTGTCCACTCCTTCAGGCTGGCGAGTGGCAACAGGCGGACTGATCATAGCCGTCTCCGTCCTCATCATGACCTGGCTTCTGCTCACAAAAAGCAAACTGGGACTACGACTGAAGGCCATAGGCCGCAACCCCAGGGCAGCCCTGCTCTACGGCCTTTCACCAGAACGCTATTATCTCCTGGCAATATGCATTGGCGGGGCCTGCGCTGGAATGGCTGGCTTCCTCCAGATTACAGCGGTGTATCACCGTCTTATCCCCAGTATTTCCAGTGGCTATGGATATCTTGGACTCCTCCTGGTCATGCTTGCAGGCTATCGGACTCTCCCGGTCCCTTTTCTTGCCCTCTTTTTCTCGGCCCTGAATGTGGGAGCCATTCAACTACCCATTGTCCTCCAACTAGACTCCGCCCTTTCCGGAGTCATCCAGGGTTGCTGTGTACTCAGTGCCCTTTTCATTCTGGGCATGCGTTTAAAGAGGAAACAGCCATGATTGCAGAACTCCCCTTTCCCATTCTCCTGGCCTCGGTCCTGGCAGCCAGCGCGCCGCTGATCATCATTGCTCTGGGAGAAACGCTGACAGAAAAAGGAGGGGTCATCAATCTCTCCCTCGATGGAGTTGTACTCCTCTCAGCCATGGCCGCCTTTGCAGTGGCCAAAGAAACCGACTCGTTGCTTCTGGGTTTTTTCGCAGGCGGAGGGACTGGTGTTCTTGCAGGTGTTATCGTCGGCTATTTCAGCATCTCCCTCCATCTCTCCCAGGTGGCGGTGGGATTTGCCCTTTCCCTTCTCAGCCGAGACCTTGCCTATTTCCTTGGCAACCCATATAGCCGGGTACAGGGACTAACTCTGCTGGCCACAAAACTGCCTTTCTATGATGCCCTGCCCTCCTTCCTGCAGGCCATTCTCACTCAACCCCTCACTGTACCTTTTGCCTTCCTCCTCATCGGTCTCCTCTGGTATTTCTTCACCTTTAGCAGATCAGGACTCTGCCTGCGTTCCGTGGGAGAAAATCCAGCTGCATCATTTGCCCGGGGCCTGAATCCCACAAGAATTCAGATGGCAGCAGTCCTTGCCGGTTCATTTCTGGTCGGCATTGGCGGAGCTGCCTATTCCCTGTCCCTGAAACCAGGATGGGGTCGCCCGCAAGGAGCAGAGGGAATCGGCTGGATTGCCCTTGCCCTGGTCATATTCGGCGGCTGGCATCCGCTGCGAGTCGCACTCGGTGCCATGTTCTTTGCCTTTCTTCAGGTCAGCGGTATAGGCCTGCAGAGTCTCTTCCCCTCAATCCCATCTCAGGTCTTCCAGACTGCTCCCTTCCCACTGATGATCTTCACCCTCATCTTCATGCACTATTCCACCCGCAAAAATCAAAAGCAAGGAGGCCCCACAGGCGGTTTCCAGCACCTGATCAACACCCCTGTTCCTGACCCGGGCACCAAAAGCATTGGGGAAAACCTACAGACAGGAGTAACAGCTTCAAGGCAGACAGCAGCCCACCAGCATCCTCTCGGGTTTCTCTGGCAAAAGATTTCCTTGCCCCACAAATTCCATGCCAATGCCCACTCCACCATCACTGCCCATTGTCAACTAAAAAGGCAGCAAGAAGAGGATAGGCAAGCATGCCAATCTTGGGCCTTCCCTCCAGATCCATGGCGGCTCCATTCCTGCAGCCCCAACAGAGCGTTGGCTGCTGTGACCACGTACCTGCGAAACCGAGAGCATCAGTCCTTCAGGGCTGGAGGGACTTCCACTGACAGGGGCAAAACAAAAGGAGTGATCTATTCCTGGTCAGCCAGACGCACCTGAACCACACCCCGCACAGAATTAGAGCAGAACAATCCATCCGCACGATAAAGATCTTCACGAGTCACGACCTGCTCCTGAAGTCTGCCCTGGCTTTCCTGGAGAAGCCTTTTACGCATGGTTCCGGCCAGGAGACCGGAAGCAATGGGGGGGGTGACAAATTTTCCGTCAAGAGAGAGGATGAGATTAGAAATACAGCCCTCGGTCAATTCCTCACGTTCATTGAGAAAACAGACATCAAAAAGGCCACGCTCCCGGGTCCTGGCAAACTCCTCCTGGAACAGATCCCTGCGACTGGTCTTGTGAAAATACCAGGGAGAAGAAGAGTCCACCTTTTTGGCCGACAGGCTGATACAGGGCAGGTCATCATGCTCTTCTGCCACCCTATCCGGCAGGCTACGATGACGGGGAGGATCACAGGGCTGGGAAGTGCTTTGCATGGTCCCGTCCTTGAAAAGAGTCAACCGAATCCGAGCGCATTGCTCACCGATCTTTTCACTCAGGTCATTCAAGCAGGCCAGGATTTTCTCTCTGTCATAACTAAAGCAGAAAAAGAGAGCTGACCCCTGGAGCCGTTCCAGATGTTCTTCCAACAGCCAATAGCCCTGACCCGCCTGCCAAAGAAGGGTCTCGATGAGATAAAAATCCGGGAGCGGCTGAGTCAGGAAATGTCCCTTTAACAAACATTCCGCCCACTCCTGCTCTGGATCCGAATCGTAAACAATGCCGGAGCCGATCCCCATCTCCCCTTTTCCGTCAACAAGACGGATGGTACGGATAGGGACATTAAAAACAGCTTTTCCTGCCGGAGACAGATAGCCGATGGCACCGGTATAGACACCACGGCCAGCCTCTTCCAGTTCACGGATAATCTCCATGGTCCGAATCTTGGGGGCACCGGTCACGGAGCCACAGGGGAACAGGGCCCTGAAAAGATCAAAAAGCGAAACCCGGGCCAATGCATCTTTATCGGTCTCAGCCCGGATGGTGGAGGTCATCTGCAGCAGGCTTTCATACCGTTCCACATCAAAGAGCGACGTGGTCACCACCTGTTCATCCCCAAGCATACGCATGAGACGGCCAAGATCATTGCGGAGAAGATCTACGATCATCACATTCTCGCTTCGATTCTTGATATCTGTCTGCAGCATCCGGCAAAAGGCATCATCCTCCTCCATATAGCGTCCCCGTTTCATGGTACCCTTCATGGGACGAACAGCAATGGAGTCTGATTCGACACGAAAAAAAAGCTCTGGAGAGAGAGAGAGAATATGTTCTTTGCCGCGCCGCATCAAGGCACCGTAGGCCACAGACTGATTGCGCCGTAAGGTCTGGTACAGACTCTCGGCAGAACCGGAAAAATCAAAGAGGAGTTTCAAGGTATAGTTGACCTGGTAGGTGTCACCGGCAGCAATATACTCCCTGATCCGAGAGATGGCCTCCAGATAACTCCTCCGAGACTGGCTGGGCTGCAGGTTCTTTATCTGAAATCCAGGCAGATTGATGGCCTCTGGTAAGCAACCAGGCAAGTGATTCCTGCCTGTCCGGTGATCAAAGAGCAGAGGTTCGGAAAAAACAGTGAAAGAGGCAAGCGCTTCAGCCCCTTGCCCGGCAACAGGCAGCAGGGGAAACAGAGCAGGCTCCAGCAGATAACCAAGCTCATAGCTCATCCATCCTGCCAGATAGTGCCCCTGATCCAGCACCGCTTGCATTTCCGCAAAAAAAACGCCAGGGTCATCTCCAGGATAACACTCCAATCGCTGCTGGGGATGCAAAAAGAGCAGGGAGGAAATATTTTCCCTATCACTTCGAACAGTATCGAAAAAGATATACTCATCTTCTCCCTGAAGGAAGGTCAACAACTCCTCCAACTGCTCTTTTTTAAGTGGCCTCATGACCAAACGATGTGATCTCCGTAGGAAAGAGAAGAAATAATGGCGCCCATTAGTAACCGATCATGGAGGGCACCAACTGTGAGACCTTCCAGCATCCATATTATAAAGAGGCATACCTCCCCCAATTTAGCATGCCCCTCTTCTATCAGTTCAAGGGATAATTTCAAGAAAAAACGTACCACCACAAGGCATCATGGTATTGGAACAAATGGAGTGGAAGAAGACAAAGCGAGCAGCCCAACTCTCTGCTACCTCTTTGCAACACCATGGAACGACTAGGAAATGACATAACGTAATCGGGGTACACAATCAGAAAAAAGAACTTGAAAACACTCGCTTCATCCTCTTACCATGCTGGCCTCAAGCTCTGTTCTGACATCGGGATTCTGATTCCACTATCATTCATCACTAATACTTGCGTCTACGGTAAAAATATTTTATATTGACAATTTCTGCACTACCATTTTATTTTCAAAAACCACTCAGGCTGCTGAATCTCGGGAAACAGAACTATCAGTAATCTCTTTTCACCATCTGTGTCATACAAGGAGACATCATGTTAATTAAGGATTGGATGGCAACCACCATACTCACTGTGGATGCCAACACCTCGGTCATGCGGGCCGGAAGAACAATGAAAGAAAACAATATACGAAGGTTACCAGTTGTCTCCCAGGGTAAACTTGCAGGGATTATCACTGACCGGGACCTGAAAGAGGCCTCTCCCTCCAGTAAAACAGAGATTGATCTGCATGAAATGTATTATCTTCTCTCTGAGATGAAGGTCAAGGATGTCATGACCGGCAACCCCATCTGTCTGAATAAAGACGACACCCTGGAAAAAGCAGCCCTGGTCATGCTCAATGAGAAAATTTCCGGTCTCCTCATTGTCGACGAGAACCAGAATCTGGTGGGACTGCTTTCCGAATCAGACGTACTCCGCGGCTTTATCCATGCCACGGGCATTCAGGATGGTGCCTTTCAGATTGTAATGGACATGTCTGACGCCGGAGGCTCAGTCTCCAAGCTGATTGATGTCCTGCGACAGAATAAAGCCAGAGTACTTTCCATTCTGACTTCTTTTGATGATGCCCCTGCCGGATCAAAACGGGTCTCAATCCGCATTATCCCCTATGACGAAGAAGTAGAATCTCTGATCAAAGAACTTGAAGGCATGGAAGGATACCACCTCGTCAGCCACGGAGTTGATGACTTAAGCAATCTTCCAAAAAAATAACAGAACCCAAGGAACCACATTAGAAGATCGGAGCAAAGAAGAAAAGCTGAAAGGACATTACCCTGTTCTGCTTTCTCCCTTTTGCCCTCTGTCTTCTGATTTCCCTACAACATCTAAGGAGAATTATCAATGTCGAGAAAAATGGTCACAATCGATGGTAACCAGGCATGTACCCATGTCGCCTATGCTACCAGCGAAGTTATTACCATCTATCCTATTACACCGTCTTCACCTATGGCTGCTGAGGCAGACACGAAGGCAACAGGAAAACAGGAGAACATCTGGGGCTCAATTCCTGTTGTTACTCAGATGCAGTCAGAAGGCGGCGTTGCCGGTTCTCTGCATGGCTCCTTGGCCACTGGCGTCCTGTGTACCACCTTTACCGCCTCCCAGGGATTGTTGTTGATGATCCCCAATATGTATAAGATCGCCGGTGAGCTGACCCCCACCGTCTTCCATGTCACTGCCCGCTCCATCGCCTGCCAGGGACTCTCCATCTTCGGTGACCATGCAGATATCTATGCTGCCCGTCAAACCGGCTGGGGCATGCTCTGTTCCCAAAATGTCCAGGAATGTATGGACATGGCCCTCATTGCCACCCAGGCCTCTCTGGCCACCCGTATTCCCTTTATCCACTTTTTCGACGGCTTCCGGACCTCCCACGAGATCCAGAAGATCGAGGAACTGACCAACGAAGATATGGCGGCCATGATTGATGAGGACCTGATCATCGCCCATCGCCAACGCGCCCTGTCCCCTGATCATCCAAGCATGCGCGGTACAGCTCAAAACCCTGACGTCTACTTCACGGGTCGTGAGACCGTAAACAAGTACTACAACGCCACTCCCGGCATCGTCCAGGAGACCATGGATAGGTTTGCCGCCATCACTGGCCGCCAGTACCACCTTTTTGATTACTACGGAGCCCCGGATGCCACGGATGTCGTTGTCATGATGGCCTCCGGTTGTGAGACTGTTTCTGCCACCATTGACCATCTGGTCAGTGAAGGCAAGAGCGTAGGTATGGTCATCGTTCGTCTTTTCAGACCCTTCGACTGCAAAGCCATGGTCAACTCCCTGCCTGCAAGCGTCGAGCGTATCACGGTCCTTGACAGAACCAAAGAGCCTGGTGCTCCAGGAGATCCCCTGTACCTCGATGTCCGCGCTGCAATCGGCGAAGCCACTGAATCCAACGTTTCAGCCTACCAGCCTCTTATCCTTGGTGGCCGTTACGGACTGGGATCTGCCGAGTTCACTCCGGCGATGGCCAAGGCTGTCTTTGACAATATGGCTGCCATGGCTCCCAAAAATCATTTCTGTGTCGGCCCCAACGATGATGTAACAGGATCCAGCCTGGCTTACGATGCCACCTTCTCCATCGAAGGTTCTGACGTCTATCGTGCCATGTTCTACGGTCTGGGTTCTGATGGTACCGTCGGTGCCAACAAGAATACCATCAAAATTATCGGTACCGAGACCGACAATTCGGCTCAGGGCTACTTTGTTTATGACTCCAAGAAATCCGGTTCCATCACCACCTCTCATCTGAGATTTGGCAAAAACCAGGTTGTGGCCCCTTACCTGATTAATAAGGCCAACTTCATCGCCTGTCATAACTTCACCTTCCTGGATCAGTATGACATGCTGCGCAACCTGGAAGAAGGTGGAACGTTCCTCCTGACCACCACCTTCAATGCCAAGCAGATCTGGAAAGAGTTGCCCAATAACGTCCAGAAAGACCTGATCAACAAAAAAGCCAAATTCTACATCATTGATGCCCTTACCCTGGGTGAGACCCTGGGTCTTGGTGCCCGCATCAACATGATCATGCAGACTGCCTTCTTCCTCATCTCCGGAATTATTACCGAGAAAGAGGCTATCACCGCCATCAAAAATGCCATCAAGAAGACCTATGGCAAGAAGGGTGACAAGGTAGTCAACATGAACTACAGTGCTGTTGATGCAGCCGTAAAGAATATTGTTCAGGTAAAACTGAGCAAATCCACCAGCGGCCATGATATGCCTCCCACCGTTCCTGAAAGTGCCCCGGCGTTTGTCAAAGAGGTTACTGCCAAGATGATCGAAGGCAAGGGCGACCAGGTCAAGGTCTCTCAGATGCCTGATGACGGAACCTGGCCCACCGCCACCACTCAATACGAGAAACGAAACATTGGTGTTCATGTTCCCGAGTGGAACCCGGAAAACTGTATTCAATGCGGTCAGTGCTCTCTGGTCTGCCCCCATGCTGCTATCCGTATGAAGATCGCTGCCGACATGAGCAAGGCCCCCAAAAGCTTCAAGTCTATTCCGGCTGTGGGGAAGGCCTTCAAGGATTCCAGTTTCGCTATCCAGGTCTTCACCGAGGACTGCTGTTCCTGCACCCAGTGCATGGATGTCTGTCCAGGCAAAAAAGGCGACAAGGCCCTGCAGATGGTGGCCAACTCCGATACAATCCGCAAGACTCAGGCCAAGAACGTGGAATACTTCCTCGCTCTGCCCGAGGTCAATCCTGCCGATGTCAACCCGGCAACCATCAAAGGCAGCCAGCTCCTGCGTCCGCTCTTTGAGTTCTCCGGTGCCTGTGCAGGATGTGGTGAGACCCCGTACATCAAGCTCGTTACCCAGATGTTCGGCGACCGAATGCTGATCGCCAATGCCACCGGTTGTTCATCCATTTACGGTGGCAACCTGCCCACTACCCCATACTGCAAACGTGAAGATGGACGCGGACCAGCATGGGCCAACTCCCTCTTTGAGGATAACGCAGAGTTCGGTCTTGGTATGCGCGCCTCTGTCAGCAAACTTGGATCCCAGGCTACCGAGCTTCTCTCTAAGGCTGTGGAGGCCAAGCTCATCACCAAGAAAATGGCCGATGATATCCAGAATGCCCCCCAGAAAAGTCAGGTCGAGATCGAGGCCCAGCGTGACCGCGTGGCCACGCTCAAAGCCAAACTGGCAGGGAACAGCAATGTCATTGCCAAGCGTCTCCTTGGCTGTGCCGATTACCTGGTGAAGAAATCTGTCTGGATCTTCGGCGGTGACGGTTGGGCCTACGACATCGGTTACGGCGGACTGGATCATGTCCTCGCTTCCGGCGAAAACGTCAATGTCCTGATCCTTGATACCGAGGTCTACTCCAACACCGGTGGCCAGATGTCCAAGTCCACCCCGCGTGCTGCCACCGCCCAGTTTGCAGCAGGTGGTAAAAAGATGCCGAAGAAAGATATCGGTATGATTTTCTCCACCTACGGTAACGTCTACGTGGCCAAGGTCTCCATGGGTGCGAACCCGAACCAGGTTGCCAAGGCCATAGCCGAAGCAGAGGCCTACGACGGACCTTCTCTAATCATCGCGTATGCCCACTGCATCAACCACGGCATCAACATGACCAAGGGGCTGCACCAGCAGAAAAAGGCCGTTGAATGTGGACATTGGCCACTCTACCGCTTCAATCCTGAACTGGAAGAAACTGGTAAGAACCCTCTCTCCATCGACTCCAAAGAGCCCACACTGAGCTTTGAAGAATACGCCATGGGAGAGAATCGCTACCGGATGCTGAAGATGATGAATCCCGAGCATGCCGAGGAACTCATGGCAATGTCCCAGAAAGACGTGACCAGGAGCTGGAAATTCCTCCAGGCCCGGGCTGCATCTATGGAACCTGAAAAATAAGACCTCTTCGATATCTCTATACAACAAAAAAGGGCCTTGGAAGTGTTCCTTCCAAGGCCCTTTTTTGCTATTAAGAGAAGAGGAGGCAGGGTGAGGAACACTACCCCACCCCAATTCTATTTGAAGGCCCCACTCTCGACTCTCATAAAACTATTATTCCATCTCCAGATCGATATTGATCTTTTCTCCACGATCTGCCTTGATCTTTTTATAATCATCAATGGACTGCGTCACCGAATCGTCCTGCCGTTTTTTGATCTCTTTGACTTTTGCCTGGATCATTTCATCTTTGATAGGCAGCCCTTCTGCACCAAAGAGCGAAGCTGCCAGATACTGAAACGAAAAGAGCATCAGTTCCACGTCGTCATTCTTGATTTTTTCCACCACCTCATCATCTATGATGTAGGTATCAAGGAATGAACTTTCAAATATAAACCTGCGGAAGTGGTCCAAATCAGTGGAGGTCATAAAAAACATCCGTTTGGCCTGTTCTGAGAGCGATGCCTGATGCCCGAATGATTTACGACGCATCACCAGACGCAGCCACTCTTTGTTCATCTCATCACGAACATCCACACCCTGATCGGCACGCCATTCGGCCACCGTCCATTCCTTATCTTCTTCAAAGCCTTTGCAATGCTCTTCTTTGACGATGAAAAAGAATTTTTCTTCATCTTTATGATCAGCACCTCCACCCATGGCCCCCTGTCCTTCATGAAAATCTGCCATTCCCACCGGATAATATCTGCAGGCAGATGGGCGATCGGTATAGACAGTACACCCCTCAGGAGTCACAAAAGGGCACCTGTTGTCACCCTCCGTCAGTTTGAGAGCAACTCCCGGCATATCTGTTCCTTCCAGATAAACAGGAGTTGTATATTGCTGCAGTAACTCATGAGCTGGGATGTTCAGACGTTTTTTGAGCATCAAAATATCATAGGGAGTAAGAATAATCTTGATTCCTCCGCAGCATGCAGTAAAACAACTCACCCCTGGATGACAGCGAAACTTGATTTTACTCTCCAGGGTCAATTTTTTGGGTAGGATATTGGAAGGATTTGTAGCCTTGCCAAACAGTACTCTTTCCTTCCCAGACATCTCTTTTTCAGTCATTTCGACACCTTTGATTCAATTTAATGTATAATCTCTTTTTCAAGACAGTTTCTTCTCTTTTAAGCCCTGTATACTATACACATAGCTGTTCAGTGTCAAACCTATTTCCTCTAAGGATTTCCGGAGAATGAAAGATGTCATTCTCTCCTCTGTAATCCCTTGCGGTTTATTAAAAATGTCTTATATTCAAGTTCCGATCGTTTGATTGATTCCCGGAGAATTCCGGTCTATATATATAGGAACAGTACATGAAACTTTTTGTTCGTCCCCTCGATTTTTCAAGAATTCAGACTTTGGTGTATCATCTCCCCGAAGGCCCCTCTCTCTCGCTTCCCATGGAAGGGATTGAAGAATTTCTCGAACTTGAACTTGATGTTGGCCACATATGTGACACCTCAGAAATCGATGGAGTTGTCCACTTTTTCCCCAAGGGGAACGCCTGACCCCTCTCCCTTTCCAGGACCATGAACAGCCCCCTGCCCGAAATCCGTCTCCATTCGGATGGGCATGTCCATACCCGATATTGCCATCATGCTTCAGGGGGAATGGAGGACTATGTTCTCTGTGCAATTGCGGCCGGGCTGCAAGAAATAGTTTTTCTTGAGCATATGGAAGCAGAGGTACACTATTTTGAAAGTACCTGGCTCACGGAAGAAGACTTTGATACCTATTTCAGTGTCGGAAAAAGGCTCAAAAAAAAATACAAGGATATCATTCGTGTCAGCCTCGGGGTGGAGGTAGGATATAGTCCAACCCACAAAGAAGAGCTTCTGGAAAGACTAGAGAAAAGGGCGTGGGACAGGATAGGTATCTCTTACCACTTCATGCCCCACCCGGAAGGAGGGCAGCACCTCAACCTGGTGAGCAGAAAGGAAGTGAATATCCGTTCAATCGAAGAGATTGGTTGTGAGCAGGTTCTTAACGACTATTTCAGCACGCTCACAGAGGCGGTAGAGGTCATACCGGCAACAGTGCTCTGCCACCTGGACGCGGCCTTACGCTTTCAGCCAGGAGTATTCATTGACAGAGCATACACGAAACAGATCAAGAAACTCCTCCAGACCGTCAAGAGCCAGGGAATGGCACTGGAAATTAACACCTCTGGATTTGCTATTCGGGGGACACCCTTTCCAGCCGCCTTTATCCTGAAAGAAGCGATAGCACTGGGTATCCCTCTGTTACCCGGGTCCGACGCCCACAAACCTGAGGATGTGGGCAGATATTTTGATAAGCTGGAAGAGTATCTGCGCCAGAACGTTTTAGAGAGTAACTGCTAAGCAGTGCCCTGCCATTCTGAGCACTTGCTCCTGACCAAAAACGTTTTTCCCCTATAGAAATTCTCCCATAGCAGCCTTCAACGTTTCAGCATTAAAAGGTTTCTGTATAATCTTACTAATCCCTGCCTCGTATGCCGCCTCATTGTCCGTAGCCTCATTTTGAGTGGTCACCATAATAATGGGCAGTTCCTCAGCCGAGTACTTTTCCCGAAGTCTGGAAGTCAGCTCAACGCCGGTGATCTCCGGCATGTTGAGATCAGTCAAGACCATTGCCGGCCTCTCTTTTTGCAGCCACTCAATGGCAGATGCAGGAAATTCAAAGAGAACCGGATCATATCCTAATTCATGGAGAGTAGCCTTATAGATGTTCAGTATCATCCGTGAGTCATCCACGGCTACAACCTTCACCCTACCATCCACATCCTCTTCACCCATCAACTTCTTGACAAAACTTTTGTAACCATCCTTGGTAAGAATTTCAGCATAGTGTTTCCTGATATCTTTATGGGCATGAGGAAGATAAACCAAGGCCATTTCCTGGAAAAATTCCTCATCCACCAGGCTGAGAAAAATTTTATCCACCTGGGCGTTGACTATGATCTTGGTTATGTGACGCGCCTCATCATCTTTGCTGCGCAGCAGATTCTTAATTCCAGCAGTTAAGATCTCGGAATAATTGCGTTCAATAGCCCTGGCTGCAGCCACACAGACATGGTCCTCACGATCAGTAAGTCCGGCGGTCAGGGTATAAGCACCTTTACGTAAAGGAAGAAGGGCCAGGGCCTCATAGGCAGCAAAACGAATATTGGCATCTTTGGGATCCCGGCCCAGAAGTTTTCTAATGGGCATGATTGCTGATTCATCAGCTATGTCTCCTAACACATTGAGTGTATGAATCAAAAAATCCGGGTCATCTTGCAGCAGATTTTCTATAAGAAAAGGCACAGCCTTTGATCCGATCCGAACTAATTCCTGCTTGGCATAGTTGCGCATATGGGCATAATGCGACCGCATGGTATCATTGATCTTTTCCAAAGAGACCGGGTCCTGGACGTCGGCAAAAATAGAAAGTATCATGTAGTCCAGCTCATTATCGGTCCCCATACGTTCAGCCAGACGATGCATGGCCGTGGGGGTCCCCACCTGTCCCAGAGAATTCACTGCAGCAATGATCAAATCCCTATTGGCCGCATAAAGATAATCGGTGAGGGTGTTAATGGCCTGCGGATCACCAATGAGTCCCAGAGTTTCAATGATATGTTTAATCTCTGCCTGCCTCTCGGAGTTTGCTACCAAGTACATCAAGGCCGGAACCGCTTCCTCAAAACGCAGTTCCCCAGCCACGTTGATGAGATGGGTTTTATCCCGTATGGATCGATCTGAGAGGAAGTCAATAAGCATATCAGGATAAGCCAGGAGATTGGAAAGCAGGGTTTCTTTAATCATCGGCATCTCATCGGCTATCTCCACCTGTTCGGTCAGAAGATAGAGAAGAAGCGGCACAGCAAAAGTGACCTCACTGCGTGATAATTCGTAGATCAATCTGTTTCTGGTCTTTTGATCAACACCTGCAAGATGGGAAAGAACAAGCTTGGCCTTCATAGAATCACCAGTCTTGATATTATCCCGGATCTCATCGATCATATGTTGTGCATTCAAGTCTGCCATGGAGCTTCTCATATTTTTTAAGTTACGCAGGGTAAAAAACAGTTCGCCCTAGGAGCCTGTCGGACTTAGACATAAATCTGCTGCAAATTAGACAAATCGGCCCATATTTCCATGGATTTTCGTTAAATAGGCCTGCTATTCGCCTCAAATCCATGAAAATCTGGTCTCGATTTCTCTAATTTTCGCTACGCTTCTCTAAATCCGACAGACTCCCAGAGATGAGCATATTACTGCCGCATCGATCGGTCTTCCCTATAAACAAGGCACCACCTCAGGGGCCATCTTATCATCGTGGAGAGTACATACTAGCTCTAAAAGACTTTTTTCAATAGCCCTTGAGGGGGAAAATATCTCAGGAGTTAGTGAAGAAAGAAAAAAATCATCTCTAATGACTAAGTATAGATAGCATAAACTATGGAAAGTTGTCCACAGGGAGCTATAAAAGAAAGAAAAACAATGCGGCTGAAAGCAAAAAGGAAGTTGCAGAAGAGAGGTAAAAAAAAGCAGCCCCTCTCTCCTGCTTCAGGAAAATCCAAGAAGGGCTTATTGGGGATACCAGTCCACCCCAATTCTGCGAACCATGTTCAATCCGCCACCGAGAACCATTGTATTGCTGCAATTCACACTTTCCAGAAAGCTCTGAATCTCGAAAGAACGAGTCCCTGCGTCGCAGAGGATAATAAGCGTTTTATCCTTGGGAATCTCTTTATAACGTGCCCGAACCTCATTATAGGGAATAGCGCACCACCTCTCTGCACCAAATTTCTCTACAAACGGTCCCACCTCTTTAGGATGACGAATATCGAGGACCCTCCACTCAGGCTGGGTAGCGAAGTCTTCCATCCAGGCAAGAAAGGACTCCAGAGTCGTCTTGCGCATCCGACCATCACAGAGATTATCCGCCACATAGGCTGCAGCGTTGATACTGTCAATGGCTGCGGAAAAGGGCGGTGCATAGGCCATCTCCAAGGTCCCGAAATCATCAATGGTGGCACCCATGGAGATATAGGCTGCTGCGGCATCAATACGGGCCGAAATTCCGTCGCCCATGGGCCCGAATCCCTGAAAGCCGAGAACCCGTCGGGTACGACGATCAAAAACCATCTGAAAGCAGACGACAGCTTCAGTGGGAAAGAAATGGGCTCGATCTGAAGGGGCGGTTAAGGCCACGTCGGCATCAAATCCTTCTGCTTTCGCCATCTCAAAACTGAGGCCGGTGGCACCGACACAGACATCAAAGGCCTTCATGATGAAACTGCCAACTGCCCCCTTAAAGGTGGAAGGAATTCCTGCCATGTTATCTCCGGCCACCCGTCCTTCTTTGTTGGCGAGTGATCCCAGGGGGGCATAAAATTTCTTGCCGCTCACCAGGTGCATCACCTCGATACAGTCACCTGCCGCGTAAATAGAGGGGTCGGATGTCTGCATCCGTTCATTGACCACAATGGCCCCCAGGGGCGAGATCTGGAGACCGGCTTCTGCGGCAATTTCTGAACGCGGTCTGACCCCGGCCGCCATGATCACGATATCGGCTTCGATGGTGCGCTTGGCTGTGCGCAGCCCAGTAACCTTGCCATCCTTCCCCAGAATCTCTTCGGCCCCTTCGCCCAAAAAGATGTCCACCTCATTGTCACGCATGTGTTTGGTCACCATAGCGGCCATGGGGAAATCGACGATTCGAGGTAAAATCTGAGGCATGAACTCTACAATCGTAGTCTCCACTCCCCAGAGATCTTTGAAGGCCTCGGCCATTTCCAGGCCGATTGCCCCGCCGCCGATGACCACGGCCTTACCCACCCTGCCCTTGGCAATCCGCTCCTTGATCTCAATGGCTTTATGGAGATCGGAGATAGTAAAGACTCCATCAAGATCGTTTCCGGGAATAGGAAGGACAAAGGGACGAGAACCGGTAGCGATCATAAGAGTATCATAGGGGATTTCCTGTAGTTCCCCACTGGCCAGGATTTCCACCTTAACCGTTTTTGCTCTCCGATCAATGGCCACTGCCCTGGTACCGCTCTTGACTATCACTCCCTTGGCATTTTCAAAAAAGGCCTCATTCCGTACCATGTGAAAACTGGTGGAACGAAGTTCCGACTCATCGGACACATCACCCGAGACATAATAGGGAATACCGCAACCACCATAGGAAATAAGAGTATCCTGATCAATGATGGTAACCTCGGCATCCTGCATCAGACGTTTCACCCGGCATGCAGCCTTGGGGCCAGCGGCTACGCCACCGATAATTACTATTTTCTTACTCATCTCAAGCCTCCACCAAAAGTATAGAAAAACAGACAGGGCACCACATTGGCACAACCGTAAACTCATCCCGCAACAGCCAGGAGATTATCATCATCCTGCTATCCATTTCTCTGTATTTAATTATTCTTTCATACGAGCAAATGAACAATATATAGAGACAAATTACAAGCAGAAAAGGGAACTTCAACCAGGGTTCTCAGCAATTGGTACTCCTGAATAACTGAATGGCAGAAAGATATAAAAAGGAGATTAGGCGACCACCTATGGAATAGAATAATATGATAACAGTTTCGGTTTTTACCTGCGCACGTTCGCCTGTGTTACATTGGCTCTCGAATTCTACTTTCTCCTTGAAGAAACCCTCAATCTTAGCGATACGAGCAAGTTCGAGAAGACGGATAACGAAGAAGACGAAATGTTTCCGTCCAGCTTTACGACAGGTTTATCAGGTTCTACCGGGGACCTTTTTGGGCATTTAATGAAAATCAATGTTTTTTGATGCCACAATCATTATTTTTTTTCACCTCTCTGGAAACGTTTGTCTTCACCCCGGAGACCTGGAACACTAGGCCGTATCAATATTTGGCTTCATAAAATAACTGTCGCAAGTTCTGACAATCCGATTTCAATTGAGGCAAAAATTCCTCTTGCGACCTATTCATTGGAGACTGAGAAACACAAACAATACGTAACGATCTCTCTCGCTGCCTTCAATGCGACAGAGAATCTCCTTCAAAAGCACAGAATGCTGTACAAACAAAAGAAACCATCCGGATGCATAACAATCCATAAAAATATGACAAAATTTATTCGAAACCAATTCCCTAAAAAGGCCCGGAAGAACTGATTATACAGCTGAGGTTAATATTTGAGCGGCATCCCACCAACCATGAACAGCCATCTCTCCCTGTCTATCAAGTGCCCCAACAGAAACTCTCCAGTTAACGATTATTGCACAAAACGGACAGCACCCCATTTTTTTTACAGCTGACTGAAATGAATAAATATGTAATACCAAGAAAACACCTATGCCGCAGGCCATAATACCACATTGCAGTATGCAACAGCCCAGAGTACCTATCACACCAAAGCATCTTTATGCTCTTTTTTTCCATTTTTTTCCGATACTTTTTTTCCTATCTCTAACATCCTGATAATATACAGTTCCCAATCAACAACCCATTTTTGTATAAAATTTTATTGGCATTCAAAGTTTCACTGGTGATATATTTGCAAATAGGAAGACTGCAAACGTGATAGTAATATCAACTGATTCAGAACATACCTATAGTTTACAGGCTCATTATTTTCAGGAAGAATGTCATGAGAAATGGTTTTTACTACTCGCATGAAAGGTGCGTTAAAAGACTCCTTTCACTTTAGCCCTAATCGTGTTGCCTCACTTACCCTCCGGGATAATAATGGTATCTGATTTTTCGTCAGTAATAATGACAATATGCTTCTGGCCGGCGAGCTTTACGCCTGAACAATAACCTTTAGCTATCACTACGAGAAAAGATTCAGACGACGTTGATCTGCATCACCGTAAGGAGATAAAAACCTTGAAAACTGAGACCTGTTTACAACTAAATCCTGTTCTGAAACCTAGGAGTCTGTCGGATTTAGAGAATCGTAGCGAAAATTAGAGAAATCGAGACCAGATTTTCATGGATTTGAGGCGAATAGCAGGCCTATTTAACGAAAAGCCATGGGAATATGGGCCGATTTGTCCAATTTGCAGCAGATTTATGTCTAAGTCCGACAGGCTCCTAGAGACAGGAAGAGACTCACTGAGTGAGCAGCGCCTTCAAAGTGAGATGAGATTCAACCGTAATCAGAATTTCATCTCGCAAATACGATTTCCCCACGCTCCACACAATGCATAACATACAACCTAAATAACAAGGCGTTAGGAACAAGACGATCAAAAGTGGGCCTAAAGACTAAAAGAGTTCCTGAAAAATTGATAACAACTTGTAATGAGTTACCTCCCTGCAATCTGCAACTTACCAAACAGAAGGAGTTAGCATGAACAGAAGCATAATCATCAAACTAGTACTTTTTTTTCTATGTCTCTTTATGGCCAATACCCACACCTCCTTTGCCCAGGAGGTTCTCAGGTACAATGGATCTTCAACAGTCCTAAAAGGGATAATGTACAGGGCAGCAAAGGAATTTAATGAAAAGGAAGGAATAAAAATTGACCTGAAGGGAAAAAGCACAGGATTCGGTATCCAAAAACTTCTGGCCGGTGAATGTGATATAGCGGGTGGCGGCAGACCGCTAAAGGCAAAGGAAAAGGAGAAAGGCCTGGTTGAAACAAAGGCATTTTCAGATGCCTTTGTCATTGTGGTTCACCCAACAAATCCGTTAACTGAAATAACATCACAACAGTTGACAGATATTTTACAAGGAAAAATAGAGGAATGGGATGACCTGAATGGCCCCAAAGGAAAAAAAATAGTCATTATATCACCACCCGTAAAGTCAGCCACTTACGACCATGCCAAAGAGTTATTAGAATTCAATGAACTCCCCCAAAACACCATATTTGTGGATATGACTCCTACTGTCTATACTAAAGTCAAGACCTTTCCAGTAAGCATAGGTTGGCTCTCTCATGCTACGCTAATGGACAAAAAGGATATTAAGATCCTCCAATTAATTGACAATGGCAACAAGAGCGGAATGTCTCAACTCCGAACAATGTATTTTTACACAATGGGAGAGCCTCAGGGCAACAGCAAGAAATTTATAGATTTTATGAAAAGCAGCAGGGGACAAGCCATTATCACTGATGCAGGTTTTTTTATTGAGAATTAGAAGACCTCCCTCTAGACGCCTTCAACATTGGCCCATCGCCGATAGGCATATACATGAAGCGTAGAGAATTAAAAGACAGGAGATAGTAACGATGCGATTTTTAAAAACAATCAAAGCAAAACTAATCTTCTTTATCGTTATATTAGTGGCGCTGCCTAATCTTGTCATCACCTATGTTTCATACTCAAACACGAAAAACTCCTTTAATGTAAGTATAGAGGAGACCCTGCTGTCTACAAAACTTGCCTATGAATATGCCATCGAAGGATTGAAGAGCGAGGGGTTGAATTATGCAAAATTTTTCACAAAAGATTCCTCCCTGAAAGAAGCGATATCCTATACTCAAATGACAGACGATAACTCACCCCTCTTAGACATCCTGGAAACATATTTCAAGGCACTTAAGCTCAACAATATTGAATTTACCAACAAACAGGGGAATGTTTTGGCAAGGGGTCACTTGCCCGCTAAATTCGGTGACAGCAAATTGAATTTTCCCTTTACCAAACAGATGCTGGCGACCCAGACAATCAACTGGGATTATCAAAACGGCAAAAATGGTATCACCTTGAAGTTCGGATCTCCCATTGTAGTTGATGAAGAATTTGCCGGCTTTGTCGGCTACGGCTATTATATTAACGATGCTTTTTTACAGACCATGAAAGAAGTACTGCAGGCCGACTTGATCTTTATTAACAAACAAGATGTCAAGATCGTGGCAACTACCAATAAGGAGATATCGGACAACACAATAAGTCCTGTCCTGGTGCAAGAGAGTTTAAATAAGGTGGAAAATACGGAACTTGAAAGACGAATTAATGGTATTCCCTATGCGCTATTATACCTGCCAGTAACGGACAATGACGAGAATGCCTTTGGTTCCATGGTCATATTAAAAGACATTTCCCACGAGGTTGCAGTGGTAAACCACAACCTGACACTGGCGGTCCTGATTCTGATTGGCGCTATTGCAGTTGGAGTAATTGTATCAATACTGATTGCGACCAAACTTGTGGCAAAACCATTGCAAGAATTCACCGGACTTTTCAGCAAGCTCGCCCTTGGAAACTTCACAAAAAGCTACAACACGAAGAAGGTAAACTGTTCGGAGATCATGAAATGCGGGAAACAGGAATGCCCGTGCTATGGAAAGAACGAGGTGTTGTGTTGGTTTGACGTAGGGAGTTGGGCGCCTGAGTTCGACAAAAAAGTGTACTGTCCAAAAATTTTAAGCAAAGAATATAAATCCTGTCAAGAGTGCAAAGTATATCAGTGTGTATGTGATAATGAAATCAGCACACTTGGGGCCTGGTTCAATAAATTCAAAGCCAATTTTGCCGATATCCTTATTAACATTAAGGAAATATCAACCAATCTCGGAGATTCATCCAAGTCATTATCACAGGTCTCGGAACTTATGAATTCATCCACCACGGAGACCTCGGCGAAATCGAATACTCTAGCTGTGGCCTCGGAAGAAATGAATGCCAATATACATTCTGTCGCCACTGCAATGGTAGAGACCTCAACAAATGTGGCCATGGTCGCCAGCGCAACGGAAAAGATGAGTTCTACCATAAACGAAATTGCTCAAAGTGCTGAAATGGCTCGAGGCGTATCCGCTCAAGCGGTTTCTCAATCAGAAAATACGTCAAAAACGATGGGAAAACTCAATCATGCGGCCCAAGATATAACCAGTGTTACTGAAACGATAGCCGAAATATCCGAACAGATCAATCTGCTCGCCTTAAACGCCACCATAGAAGCTGCCCGTGCCGGTGAGGCGGGAAAAGGCTTTGCCGTAGTTGCAAATGAGATCAAGGAACTCGCCAAACAAACAGCAGAAGCAACGAAAAGCATTAGAGAAAGAATAGAGGGCATACAAATATCAACCACGTCTTCTGTTACAGAAACAGAAAACGTCATCAAGGTAATCAATAACATAAATGAGATCGTCAGTACCATCGCCACCGCGGTCGAAGAGCAGTCGGTATCCACACAAGAAATCGCAAGTAACATCGCCCAGGTTTCACAAGGGATCAGTGAAATGAATGAGAATCTAGCGCAAGCCACTTCTGTAACCGGAGATATCACAACAGATATTGCAGACGTTAATCAAGCATCCAATGGCATGACAAACAGCAGTTCGCAAGTTTCTAAAAACGCACACAATCTATCAAAACTGGCCATAGAGCTTGGAGAAATGACAAACCGATTTAAATTATAGTTTTACCAGTTTCCAATCTCTCTATTTTTTATGCTCCTTTGCCTGTCCGTGCCAAAGGCAATTCTACAGGCAAAAGGCCATAAAAAAAAGCTGCGACCGCCTGATATTAAGGCACTGTCACGGTTTAGGCATGGCACAATATGCAAGCTTGCGAGATGAACTTCAGCAAAAAGTGTACACATGATTCGATTCAAAATACCCGGCAACTTAGCTTAGGGCCTGTTGGGGAATACCCTGTCTGCTATTACGCTTGGATTTGGACCAGGTTTGGATGCGGAGATTGAACAAAAAACGCTGGCGTAGATGGCTACGTTGAGGATTTTGCGATTGAGTCACTATCAAAGATGACCCGAAGATAAGATGCAGGATGGGACAGGTTATTTACATACATGCCCTTAGAAGGTTTCCACCTTCCTTTGAGCGGCAAACTCACTCCAGAAAACGGCTTGGTAAAATACAGTCTTGCGATTTCCTGGAATGAGTTTGCAATTGGCCATTACAACTTCATGAACGTAACTCAAGGTCGTCCAGACTAGGATGCTGGCCTGAAGAGGAAAAAAACAGTCATTATTCTATTATTCATGTCCCTTTATTCATTCCGTTCCCTGAAACTTGAAGTTTGAAAGGCCAAGAGAGTTGGAGGTCACTTTATCGTTCCAGAAGTTTTATTTCTTTTCCGCTTGCCAGTTAAAGACGTCTCATTGCACGTTGACTCCCTGTTGAGTCTCACATAATTTGCATAATGTTCCTGCTCCAGTTTTCCGCTTTTTATTGCCTCCAACACTGCGCATCCGGGTTCATTGCTGTGACTGCAATTGGTGAAGCGGCAATGGAAAGATAATGCTTGAATATCATCGAAGAGTTCATCCACTCCTTCACTGGCGGTAAATATACCAACCTCTCGCATTCCCGGAGTATCAATAATCATGGCGCCCTGCTCAAGAACAATAAGTTGACGACGGACAGTCGTGTGACGTCCTTCTCCGGAATCACTTACTGATCGTGTTTTCAATATATCCTGGCCTGTGAGTTGATTAATGAGCGTTGTCTTACCAACTCCTGAAGATCCCAGGAGACAGTATGTTTTTCCAAGGCCCATAACCTCTTTAATCTGGTCTAAACCAACTCCGGTTACATTGCTGAGAGCAATAATCCTGACGTTGATCCCTCCACGACGAATTTCCAGAATCATTTGTGCCAATTCTTCTGCACTGACCAGATCTATCTTAGTCAGAACAAGCAATGGCTCGACATGACCTTCATTGGCCATCACCAGATAGCGTTCAAGCCTGGGTACATTAAAATCGTAGTGACACGATTGAACGATAAAGGCGGCATCGATATTTGCCGCAATCATCTGCAGCTCGATAGTCTTGCCAACAGATTTTCGCCGCAGAAACGACTTCCTGGGCAGAACCGTATGGATGCTCGCGGAAGTTTCAGAGTCATAACAGACACAGACCCAATCACCGACACAAGGCATATCGTTTGTAGATTCAGTAGAATGGAGAAATTTACCAGTTGCCCTGGCAGCTACTTCCCCATCCTCATTCCTGATTACATACCAGCCCCGATCAACCGCCGTTACCCGAGCAAATCGCTGTTCAGGGGGACAGAATTCACTGGCCTGGTCTGTGAACCAACGATCCAATCCAAGTTCACTCAGCTCCATAGAAGTACTTTCCAGTTTTCAGCCTGAATGCGCATCCACTCTCTCAAGATATGTATGGCCGGAGGTAAAAGCGGGCCAGAAGGTTTCACCAATAGAGACCGCAATACCAGTTGTATCCCACTCAACCCCGTGCGTAGGTAGTTTTCCTGTATGAACCCATTAACGATCTTCCCTTTTCTGAAAATGCATCCCTCATTTCTGCACAACGCTTCCATTCAGCGATTAGAGCGCAAGTCAGGCATTAGAAAAGGGCGCGACTGAGCTTGGCCAGACTCTGTGTTGATATTCCTTTCCATTCCATTTTTCAAAGCGACTAGTAGTTCCGTTGTCGCTGCAATGAATTCAGGATCGTGCTCAGTCCTGTTGATGGTAGCATGCAGGACAATTTTTTCAGGGTGGGGAGGATAGCCTGTCGTCACGGTCCAGGTCAAGGCGTTAGGGCAGTCCGGGACGGAAAAACGTATACCGCCCATAACATTTTTCCGCCGTATGTGAAAACGCCCCCAGTGCCGAAAATAAACAACCCTGCCCAACTCCTCAGCCTCATCCACCGCCTCAATATACTCGCAAAAAAAGGGAAGATGGTCTATGGACATCTTGTTTCTGATTTCCTCCTGGGTTGCCAAGACTTCAGCGAACTCAAAAAATTCCACGATCTCCTCCCAATAACCCGACACCCTCAAAATTTCGCGACATCATTCGCCTCATTCCTGGGACACCTCTCTCTATTTATTTTTCCCCGGACCATATTCCTCTCTTTGCTCAACATCTGGGTGAGCAGTCCAAGTCATGGGAAGAAATCGTGACAAGGGAGGAACAATGGTTTTCTCGTACCGAAACAATAAAGAAATGAAGATATGGCCACCAGCGACCGCAGAACCATTAAAGCTGCGGATCAATATTTCCCGGGCCACCGCACTCTGGTGTGTAGCAGGTGACATTTTTAAAATCACAAAACTCGCCGCAGCCTGGGCATTTTTCCGGCGGCTTTGCAGCTTGAACGGTTCTGCCGCACTTCCCGCACTTCCAATACGGATCGCCAGTTGCCATGGGGATTCCCCCACGGGGCGAATAACCGCAAGCGCCGCAGACTGTCTTTATCTCGCTATAATCTTTACCACACTCTTCACAAATACCTTTTTTGATCTGTGTCATACCGTTCTCCCTATACCTTTTTATAAAACGTTCACTCGTTCCTGCCAGCCCTCTTCATTCAACATTCTTTGCTGAGAATACTGAACTCATTTTCAGTATGTTGATGACACGTTTTTCGCCGCACTCAAATTCTAAAATTGAGGGAGAGCATTATCTCTCCCTTCTGCCCAGGAGTCATGAACAGCGTCAAGGTTGATCTTGGCCAACAAATCCCATTACTCGTTAGCGAAGCAACGACAGGTAACAACAGTATCTCATTTTCATCTTTCATACAACTCCGGCAACGTTACCTTCACATGACAGGTAATGACAGATTTCCTTAGCAAGCCCGGCGATGCAACAGGGAAGCTGATGCAAGAGTACCTTTCCCCCAATCATTCTTTGACAACAGTCAACTCGTCAAGAACCAGGCGCTGGCGTTCATCAAACAGCTGACGGCTGATCAGCCAGATGGCTGCCAGGACACCAAACCCGGTACCGGCGGCTATGAGGAACATGATCAGGATCTGGTATTTTACTGCATCGAGAGGAGATGAACCGCCGAGGATCTGGCCGGTCATCATCCCCGGCAGGCTGACAACTCCGGCGGCGGCCATGGAGTTGATGATGGGGATCATCCCGGTGCGCATACAATCCCGACGAATATCACCACTTGCCTCCTGCCAACCCTGTCCCAGGAGCAACCGCTGTTCCACCATGGCACGATGAGTATACAACTCCGTAGTCAAGCGATCAGAGGCCAGGGCCACTCCGTTCATGGTATTACCGAGAAGCATACCGAGGAGGGGAATGGCATACTGCGGGGTGTACCAGGGATCAACGCCCACCATACTCGTCAACGCCAGAAGGGTGACGGTAAATGAGGAAATCAGCATGGAACCGGTACTGATGAGATATCCCCTGGCCCCGGACAGTTTACGCTTCTGCCGAGCCCAGACTTCGTAGCCGGCAACAAGGAGCATGACCGTTGCCATACTGAGTACCAACCAGAGACTGGAACTGGCAAAGAGGACCTTTAAGACCATACCGATGAGCAGCAACTGGACTGTCATCCGTGTACCGGAAATAAGCATCCTCCTCTCCAGACCCAGCCCGATAAGGAAACTGGTAGCGGCCAGGAGAATGAGGAGCAATGCGGCAAGACCGAGGTCAAAAGCGCTCAGAGAGATTACCTGCATTCGTTCACCTCCTCCACCAGCCCCTGCGCTTCAACCCGATAAATCCTGTTGGCCATCCGGATAAGCTGCTCCCGGTCATGACTGACCCAAAGACAGATGGTCTGCTTCTTCTCGCAGATATCTGCAATAATCCCCTCCACCACCTGGACCATCTCTCGATCCAAGGCCGAGGTTGGTTCGTCAAGGAGGAGTACCCGGGGGGTATTCATCAGGCTGCGGACAAGGGAGAGGCGCTGGCGCTCACCAGTGGAAAGCCGGCTGACCCGCCAGCCACCTGCATCTAAGGGTAATCTCATTTTCATGAGCCAATCACGGCATTGCCCCTCCTCCATGCCCCCGGCAAAATGGGGGGAAACGGTGTCATGCCACCAACAGGATTCAGCAACGACCATGGCCACTGTCCTTCTCCACACAGGTGCTTCAAAGGCGGAACAGGCTGTTCCATCGAGAAGACAATCTCCCCTGTGGGAAATCACATCAGCCACGGCCCGCAGCAACTGGGTCTTACCCACCCCTGAGCGACCTGTGAGTCCAATGCATTCTCCTGGAAGAATATCCAATGAGTAGGGACCATTACTTAAAAAGGACAAACCACAGAGGCGTAGGCCCCTGGCCTTATCCTGATCAAGGCAGGGTGATGGTAAAGGTGCTGCCTTCATTTTCACTGCTGATCACAGAAATCGTCCCATGATGCTGTTCGACGATATTTTTAGTGATGGCCAACCCCAGCCCCGTTCCTCGATTCTTATCGGTGAAAAAAGGTTTGAAGATCTCGGCCGCCTTCTCTTCACTCATCCCTATTCCACTATCCTGGATAGAGATGAAAACCGATCCGTCAGAATCAGTTATGCCGGTGCTTATGCGCAACAGTCCGCCCTCTGGCATGGCCTGGATAGCATTGACCAGGATATTGAGCAGAGCCCGATAAAAAAGGTCCGGATCAATACTGACTTTCCGCATATGTGAGGGAAAATTCGTCTCCAGAGCAATCCCCTGCTCCTGCAACTTGGCATCGATGAAATGGAGGGCCTTCCCAAGGATATCATTGATATCAAATGGAGAAAGCTTGACCTTCTGAGGCCTGGCAAAGTCGAGAAATTTCATTACGATATTGTTGAGACGGGTGGTTTCAGCGACAATGATCTCGGCCAGATTTTCATTCCCTGGAGCTACTTTTTTAATCCTGTTATAGAGAATTTCAGCAGTGGAGCGAACAATGCCAAGGGGGCTCTTAATCTCGTGAGAAACGGTGGCGACCATGGTCCCGAGATGGGCCAGTCGTTCCGCATGGTTCAGTTTTTCCTCAAGACTCAGGCGCTCGTGCACCTTTCTCTCCATGATTTTAGATGCACGGCTGACGATGGTGAGGAGAACAAGAAAGAGTATGGCCATGACCAGAAAAGAGACCAGGATAATCCTTCCCTGCAACTGCATAATAGCCGAATATTCACGGGAAAGATCCTGAGTGATTTCAATAACCCCCATGATCAGATCAGCAGAGCGTTTGTCGTCTCGTACCTGGCGGAAAGGTATGAAGGTCTTGAGCATGCAATGGGCAGGCGCAGCACCAGGCAAAAGACTGAGGACAGAGCCACTGGAAACGATCTGAGAATTGGGTGTCCCAGCCAATGCCTTCAAGTACTCCAGACCTCCCATATCTTTTTTTCCAACCTGCTCCTCATTAGTGGAGTAAGAAATGATATTGATAGTGGAATCATAAATGGTCACCGCCTGCATCTTCATGCCTTCAGTAGCATTACGAACCACACGGTCCAGATTTTGAAATTGAGCCGGGTTGGACAGGGCAATTTTGCCATAGCTCACCACAGTGGGGAGGACAAAACTTCTGAACACCTGCTGGTTCAGATTCTCGGCCAGGAGAAGAGAATAAGCCTCGCTCTGATTGAGCATGACCGAACGGGCATTGTTAGAAATTATCCAGGAAAGAACAAAGGTAAAAATCAAGATCACCGCAAGGCTGGTAAAGGAAAAATATTTTACCAGCTGGAAGGGCATGAGTCCGGCCCTTAGCTGTTCCAATTGCTGCGGATCATTGATTGTCGGAGTCGATTTTTTAGTCACCACATACTCCACATCGCCTACAGACAGAGGTCTCACAGGCAACGGTTGTTTTGGCCTGAAAAGCCTTTTGATATTCCTGCCAGAGATAGCCCTGTTTGATAGAATGGTCTACAATATTCCATGGGAAATAATCGTCTTCCCCGTACTGATAAATAGCATAGGTCTCTGGCCGCAGACCATTCTTGCGCATGGCCTGTTTCCAGGGGAGTCCCCTTTGCGCCATGGTAGCCAAAACTTGGGCCAGATGTCGATCCCCTCGAGCCAGAACTGCCTGAAACAGGACATTATCCGGCTTGTCATGGTTCATCCGTACATTAGCCTCCAAACGCAGTCCGTTACGTAAAAAATCAATTTTTTCCTTGAGAGACTTGAGTGCAGTTGCCGCGTCCCCTTCCTCTCCAACGGCAAGTATTCCTCCACCAAAGGGGTGAAACTGAAAGGGTGTCCAGGGCTTAGGGGCAAAGCAGTTGACAGACAGGGTAATCTCACACAATCTTCCCCTGGCCCTGCCCCTGGGCAACATCCTTTCCCTGATTTTTTTTACCAGTTCCAGCATCTCCTGGAGATCATCCATGGTCTCGGTGGGTAACCCTATCATCAGATAGAGTTTTAATTTATACAATCCTGCATCTACCAGGCGCTCAGCGGCAAGAAGAAGGTCCTCCTCTGTCAGATTCTTGTTGATCACGCGCCGAAGACGCTCCGAAGCACCATCCGGGGCAATGGCCACACTCTTCAGGCCACTGCTGCCGAGAAGTTGCAGCAGTGGTCCGGAAATTCTATCCGCCCGCAGGGAGGAAAAAGAAAGAGAACAGCCACTCTCAAGAAGATAGGAAGAAAGAGACTCAAGCTCTTCCCTTTTGGCCATCTCCATGCCGAGCAGGCCCACACGATTGACAGCAGACGAGCGTTCTTCAAGGCCCTTAATCACCGCATCTGCATCCCAGAGACGAGGCGGCCTATAGATAAAACCGGCGGCACAAAACCTGCACCCTCTGGAGCATCCCCTACCCAGTTCTGTGAGATAAAGGCTGGAAAATTCGGCAGCCGGACTGAGAATCTGCGAATGTGCGGCCTTGCTCAGAGTCAGAGTTGTCGCTTTTTTTACCCGCGCCGGAAGCCCCTCTCGAGGCAAAGAATCGATCTGCCGCCCCTCCTGGTCATAAACCGGGGTATGAAGGGAAGGGGCATAGGCCCCAACAAGTTTTTGACTGAGGAGGAAAAGAAGGTCGGCGCGAGGAGTCTTTTCAAGGTGCTCAGCAAGGAAAGGAAGCAGGGGGGGAAGAAGCGTCTCAGCCTCGCCCAGCAAAAACAGGTCCGTGAAAGGGGCCAGAGGCTCAGGATTCATAAAGGTGGCCACCCCACCTCCAATCACCAGAGGACCAGCGGCCCCGATAGGTCGGGCACTCCTTTCTTTGCCAAAAAGAGGGACTCCTCCGGCCAGGAGCAGTCGGGCCAGATTCAGGTAATCGTGCTCAAAACTGACAGAGTAGAAGAGAAAAGGAAAATCAGCAAGGGGCCTGCCGGATTCAAAGGAACGAAGAGGAGCGTTACTGGCAGCAGGTAGAAAAAATCGCTCACAGACCAGTTCATCGTGCTCATTGAGCAGGGAGTAGACGAGTTGAAAACCGAGGCTGGAAACACCTACTTCGTAACTATTGGGATAGAGCAGAGCAACAGGCAGACGACCGGTCCACTTTTTGAGATAGGTACCGCTTTCCAGATCAAGTAGATTAGAACTTACCGGTCCTTTTTTTTTCTGTCTGATAAATCGCTCTCCGTATGACCTTTGTGCAGTGACGAGCACAAGCGATCACAATTGTTTCAGAGGCGGAATATTCCGCCTGCCTGTGAATTGATTGTGCCCGCAACCACCTCTGCGGGCGGGGAGCAACCGCACAAAGATGGACTGCCGACAATGCGTTCCGAATCAGTTCGCCTTCTTTCTCAGATAAGTCGGGGTTTCCATATATTCCTCATTCCAAATTTGACTCTCCTGCTTATTTCTAGATTTTTCCCCTGATGAAATCCCGTGATTTTCAAAGCCATTGAAATTGGAAGATGAAAATATAGATTTTCTTGCCTGTGGATTAGCCGGAGCCGGGGATGTATGCACGGGCCGCTCTGCCTGCTCCTCGGGAATTGATCCTTTACTCTTCGCTGACAACTCCACCTGAACAAGCTTTTCTTTTGTCGGAACCACTTCTCCCACACCTGTGGCAATAACGGTGACATGAAGTTCATCACCCAGGGCATCATTATAGAGAGCGCCAATGACCACCTTCGCCTCATCGTCAACCTTGGCATGGATGAGGGCTGAGACTTCCATAAACTCGGCCATGGTGAAGCTCTCTTTCGAAGCCGAGATGTTAATGAGCAAACCTCGCGCCCCATCAATCCCGACATCTTCCAAAAGCTGGTTATCGATAGCCCGTTTAGCTGCCTCCGTGGCCCTGCTTTCGCCAACAGCAGACCCAGAGCCCATGATAGCCGGTCCGACCTCTCGCATCACCGTGCGCAAGTCGGCAAAATCGGCATTAATCATTCCAGGCACATTGATCAGATCAGTGATCCCCTTCACAGCCTGAAGGAGAACCTTGTCCGCCATGCTCAACATATCGGAAAGTTTTGAATTCTTCTGCATCAGGGAGAGGAGACGATCATTGGGAACGGTGATAATGGTATCTGCATACTTACGCAACTGATCCCAGCCCCGCTCAGCATTTCGCATGCGAGCTTTACCTTCAAAATGAAAGGGTTTGGTCACCACGGCCACGGTAAGCGCTCCCAGTTCCTTGCTGATCTTGGCTACTATCGGGGCTGCTCCGGTACCAGTACCACCGCCGAGACCGGCCGCGACAAAAACCATGTCAGCGCCCTTGAGGCTCTCTTTGATTTCATCAAGGGACTCTTGCGCAGCAAGCTCCCCCGTCTCCGGGTCGGCTCCAGCACCGAGACCTTTGGTGATATTGGGACCGATCTGAAGACAGATATCGGCTCGGGACTGATTCAAGGCCTGTCTATCCGTATTGGCAGTTATAAATTCTACCCCCTGCAGACGGTCATCAACCATGGTATTAATGGCATTGCCACCTCCGCCACCGACGCCTATAACCTTGACGACCGCAACCCCTTCTGTTTCCGCCATTCTAAACGGCATACTCTCACCCCTGTTCAAGAAATCCACACGTTATTTGGCGTGACATATCCATAATTATCAGTAGATAAATTATAGCATTTGCCACTGTTCACTGAAACATTTTTCTCATTTGACTCCAAAAAAATCACTCTGCGCCTCTCCCTCTGCTCCCTCTCAGGAAAACTTTGAGCTGACCGACCCCTCACATGATTTTTCGCAGCCAGTCCTTCATCCTACCGACCATGGAACTATCGCTGTAACGATTATCCACCTGATGCTGACGCCCGTACATCACCAGACCGACACCAGTGGTACAACGCGGTGTATAGATCTGCTCCACCTTGCCGCCGATCTGCACTGGATAGCCGATACGCACCGGCAGGTCAAAAATCTGCTCTGCAAGATCCACAAGATTGGCCAACAAAGCAGTACCGCCGGTGATGACAATACCGCCGTGGATCCTGTTTTTCAAACCGCAACCAATGAGATCCTGATTCACCATCTCCAGAATTTCTACCATCCTTGCCTGAATAATATCCACCAGAACCTTCTGGGTAACCTTGCGCGGCTCCCGATCACCAACAGTGGGGACATCCACCACATGATTGGGTTTAATCAACGAGGAAATGGCACTGCCGTAGTCTTCTTTGAGGCGTTCGGCATCCTGAAGAGGCGTACGCAGGCCAACAGAAAGGTCATTTGTCAGATTATGTCCACCCAGACCGATTTCACAGGTGTGGCGTATGGTTCCATCACAAAACACCGCAAGATCTGTGGTTCCGCCACCAATATCAAGAAGGGCTACCCCCAACTCCATTTCATCGGCACTGAGCGTTGCATGGGCTGAAGCAATGGACTCAAGGACCATATCCGCCACTTCAAGACCTGCCTTATTACAGCAGGTGTAGAGGTTATGGACGGCACCCATATCTGCTGTGACAATGTGGACATTGGTCACCAGACGCACTCCAGTCATTCCCAGAGGATTCTGAATACCGGTATGATCATCAACCATATACTCCTGGGGAAGAACGTGAATGATCTGCTGGTTTTCAGAAATCTTCACAGTCCTGGCAGCAGTAATCACATCGGCAACATCATTTTCCCTGATCTCCCGACCATTGATGGCCAGAATCCCAGGACTATTGAAGCCCTTGACATGACTCCCGGCAATACCAACATACACAGTACTCAGTTCACACCCTGCAGATTCCTCCGCCTGCGCCACCGCTTGTTTGATGGACTTGACAGTGGATTCAATATTCACCACCACCCCCTTTTTCAAACCCATGGAAGGGGCGGTTCCAAATCCAACAATATCCACCGCATCATCAAAGACCTCACCAACCACACAACAGATCTTAGTGGTTCCGATATCGAGCCCAACCACCAGATCCCCCGGTCCTCTGTGTTGCCTCTGCTCTCCCACCTCACCTACCTGTCTGACCTCTATCTCATCCATACATTTCTACCCTATAACCTAACCATCTCATGCACCAATTACAACAGCAATATCGATTGTAACTATTCATCAGCACTCCAGCTGCATCTACCCAGGTCGGCGAAGCGACGGCTCGTCATATGAGCAAGCCTGAGCAAATAAAGAAGGGAGCCTGATAGCTTGTTATCTTTCAACCTGCACTGCTTTGTGCGACCAACACCTTATTTTCCAGGTAATCCATTCGGATAAACGCCACTTTCTCAATCAACGCTCCGTCTTTCTTCTTTTGATACAATACTTCCAACACCTTACACAACTGGTAATATTTTCGTTTTATATCCCCTTTACCAAAATAAATGGGAAAAGGATGTTTCACCAGGTAGAGGATCATCTCTCCCTCACCGGTTAAATGAATCTCCGAAACATTCTGGGCCGGTAGATTCGGGTTGTTAATCTGTGCCAGTCGTAAAAAGGACACTGCCTGAATCAGCACCTGTTCCTTCTCTTCACTTTCCTCTACACTATCAAGCCCGGTCACAACCGGAAAGTCAAGGGCCATTCCCTGGACAACGGGAGCAAATATCTTTCCTGATTGATCGAGATAATACAAACCCTTTTCTTTTCCCTGGACGATCAAGGCCTCAGGACGATACTCATTGATAGAAACAACCAGTTCGTTCGGCCAGATCCGTCTAATTTTCGCCAGAGAAACCCAGGGATGAGTCTCTAACAGTTGTTGAATTGCTTCCGGGTCCAAGGTCAGCATATTCATCTGATAATTGATCCCTGCAAACTTTCTCAACATAGTAGGGGTAGTCACCCGGCAACCGGAGATCTCGATGTTACGAATCTGAAAATACCGGTAATTTTCGAGAAATCCCCGCGAGGGACCGGTCAGAAGCAAAACGCCTCCCAGCAAGATGACTGTCAACACCAGAGAAAAGAAAAGCAAACGTCCCCCTCCTCCTCTCTCTCCCCCCCGAGCAGACCTGACTGGGGCATGCCGCGGCCTCTCTCTGACAAGACCCGCCAACCTCTCGCGAAAAGTCTTTTTTCCTGCCTCCATTCCAACCTGGCTTGCCTGGTAGCGGGGCTGCTGGTTCATTTTTTCTGTAAAGGCGGAAACCGTTCCCTTCCCTTTTCTTTTACCCGCCAGCAATAATCGAATTTTTCCCAGGAACTTCATCATTGCTTCTTATAGAAAATGTACCTCAGTTTCCAATCTAACACCACTTTCTTTCTCCACCTTTTCACGAACAATCTCCATCAGGAGGAGAACATCTTTTGCCGTGGCCTGTCCACTATTCACGAGAAAATTGGCATGGACCGGAGAGATCATAGCCCCACCACAGCTTTTCCCTTTGAGGCCTGAGGCCTCAATAAGTCGCCCTGCCGAATCACCCGGCGGATTCTTGAAAAACGAGCCTGCATTTTTCAGCCCTTTGGGCTGTTTCTCCAGCCGCTGCTGCAGATACCTTCGACAGCGGCCAGCAATTTCTTCTTTTATCCCTCGTCGCAACTGGAGATCTGCCGCCACCACCATCCGTGCAGCCCCATTGTGACCTTGATTCTGCCATAACCTGTAACTAAAGTCCAATTCCTCACGTTCCAGAATTTCCATGCCTGTTAAGGGGCTGACAACAGTCAAAGCAGCAATCACATCAGCAATCTCTCCTCCCCAGGCCCCGGCATTCATGACAACTGCCCCGCCAACGCTCCCAGGGATACCGCTGACGAATTCCAAACCGGAAAGACCTTGTTCCACACACCAGGCCAGAAGACGGGCAAGACTGCAACCGGCACCGACCTGAACAACAACCTGTCCGGATTGTTCCTCTTTCTGGAGGACTATCCGGGAAAGCCCCTTGCCAAGAATGAGGATAACTCCTGCGAAACCATGGTCCGCCACAAGAAGATTGGTCCCTCTCCCGATGAGACGCCAATTTAAATTATTTTCGACAAAAAATTGCAGCAGCCTCTCCAGCTCGGCGACACTCTCCACTGTAACCAGAGCGGATGCCGCCCCTCCGATACCAAAGGAGGTATAAGGAGCAAGAGAACAATCCCACTGAATCAGATTTACGGCTAGACTACTGAGTCTGTTTTTGAGCTGCTGTTCCATCTCCCTTAGCCCTTTTTCTCCTCCAACAGCCGTACCAGTTCTTCTCCGGCAAGAACGATATTACCGGCCCCCAGAGTCAACACCAGGTCCCCCTCAAGCAAATCCGGAAGCAACTCTTTGGCCAAAACATCCACCCCTGCAATAAATCTGGCCTGTCGCTGTCCATGTTTCCTCACCTTTTCCAGAAGGATCTCGCCTGAAATCTCTGCCCGGGGTTGCTCACTGGCCGCATAGATTTCTGTCATGACCAAGAGATCCGCCTGATGAAAAGAGGTCTGAAATTCCTTGAGCAAGGCCAGGGTCCTGCTATAACGATGGGGTTGAAAGAGTACCACCAGGCGCTTCTCAGGCCAGGCCTCCTTAATCGCTGCCAAAGTGGCCCTGATTTCCGTGGGGTGATGACCATAATCATCGAGGACAGTAATCCCTCGGCCCTGGCCTTTAAACTGCATACGCCGCTGCACCCCTTGAAAGCTTGCCAGGGCCTCACGGATAATCCTAAACGGGATTTCCAACTCCAGACCGACACAGATCACAGCCAGTGAATTATAGATATTATGTCTTCCGGCAAGGGCCAGATCAATCTCACCCAGAACCTCACCCCTGTGCAGTACCGTAAACTGAGCCCTGCCCCCACCGACTTCAATCTGTTCAGCGTACAGATCCGCCTGGGGATTCAGACCATAGGTGATCTTTCGTTTTCTGATCTCCGGCAGGATGTCAGCGACATTGACATCGTCGAGACAGAGAATCACCGCCCCATAAAAGGGAATCCGGTCGATGAACTCGAGGAATGTCGCCTTGATATGATCAAGGTCATCATAATGATCCATATGTTCCAGATCGATATTAGTGACCACTTCCAGCACCGGAGAAAGCTTAAGAAAAGATCCGTCACTCTCGTCCGCTTCCGCCACCAGGAAATCTCCCTGACCGAGTTTGGCATTGCCCCCCAGGCTGTCCACCTTACCACCCACGACAATGGTGGGATCGAGACCGGCGCAGGCCATCATCCAGGCAACCATGGAGGTCGTTGAGGTCTTGCCGTGACTGCCGGCAATGGCAATACCGTATTTTTTCAGACGCATGATTTCAGCGAGCATTTCGGCACGTTGAATCACCGGAATTCCTAGCGCAAGCGCCGCCACCACCTCTGGATTATTGGGAGATATAGCCGAGGAGGTCACCACCACATCCACCCCCTGCACCCATCCTTCGTCATGGCCTTGGTGCACGTTTCCACCCAGAGCCTGGAGATTGCGCGTAATAGCAGAATCATTGAGATCAGAGCCGGATACCTGGTAGCCCAAATTGAGGAGAAGTTCGGCAATGCCGCTCATGCCAATGCCGCCAATACCGACGAAGTGAATCTTTTTGGTCTTATTATACATAATTACTCTTTTCCAGAGGCGGATCGAACGCCTTGGGGCTTGTGTCCCAGTAAATCCATACACACATCAACAATATGTTCCGTGGCCTCGGGAAAAGCCCTGCTGCGCATGGCAGTTCCCATGGCCTCAAGAGCGTGCCGATCTGCGAGTAAACGGACAAGATTCTCGCCCAGCAGATCTGCACTCAACTCTTTTTCCGCAAACATGACACACCCGCCCCCCTGCACATAGAACTCTGCATTTTTTTCCTGGTGCCGATCCGCAGCGTAGGGGTAAGGAATAAGCAGAGCAGGTTTTCCGAGAACCGCAAGCTCAGCCAGGGTGGTGGCCCCGGCACGTGAAAGCAGGAGATCGGCCTGCTCATAAACGCCCGCCATATCCCGAAAAAACGGAGAAACGGTAGCTTCTGTTTTGCTCTGGCGATACCTCTCTGTGACCATATCAGCGTCATCCGCTCCAGTCTGATGGATAACCCTGACTCCCTGCAAACCCGGGAGACCAAGAGCAAAGGCCTCGGTTACCAAAACATTCACCCGGTGGGCGCCAAGACTCCCCCCCAGGACCAGGAGAGTGAGCGGCCCCTCTTTTTTTTTCTTCTCTTTGCCAGCCAGGGTCAGGATGGCATGGCGAACAGGATTGCCGGTAAGCACTGTTTTTTGGCTGGGAAACCACTTTTCACTGCCCGGCAGAGAAAGACAAATTTTGGCCGCCAATGGCCCCAGCTTCCTGTTAGCCAGTCCAGGGATCGAATTCTGTTCATGGATAAGTGTTGGTCTGCCAAGAAGTCTTGCCGCTGCAATCACCGGACCGGTGACATAGCCGCCTACCCCGAGTACCAGATGCGGCCGGAAACGCAGGATATGATACATTGCCTCCACACAGGAAAGGGGGAGGACTGCCAGGCCTATGACCAGAGAGAGGAAATCCTTCCCCTTCAGCCCCTGACTATGGATGGAGCAGGTGGCATACCCATACTCGGCAAGACTGTCCCGATCCATCTTCCTCTTGGTCCCCACAAAAAGGACTTGGCTCCCCGGCAGACGACGACAAAGGGCCTCAGCCGTGGCTATGGCCGGAAAGAGGTGTCCACCTGTTCCACCACCGGTGAGCATGAGTCGGACTGGGGTATTCATCAGGCTCTTTCCTCCCCTCTCTGCCCTTGCAGATCCAGCACAGCTTGAGAGAAAACTTCACCCCGATGACCATAACTGTTGAACATATCAAAGCTCGCACATGCTGGGGAGAGGAGAACCACATCCCCTGCTTCAGCAAGTTGTGTGGCCCTGGCCACCGCATCTGCCATGGAAACCGCCCTTTGGCTCAAGATCACATCATCCAAGGCATCAGCAAGGGAGTCGGCCGCCTCACCCATGAGAACGAGTCCCTTGACCTTTTCTCTGACCGCCTCTCTGAGCACCCGGTAATCTTCTCCTTTCCCCCTTCCCCCGGCAATGAGAATCACCTTTCCTGGAAAAGAGGCCAAAGCACTGAGCACCGCTCCGGTATTCGTGGCCTTGGAATCATCGTAATAATCAACCCCTGCCCTGCTGCTAACCAGTTGCAAACGATGGGCCGCCGGAGCAAAACAATTGAGTGTTTGCTGGATCTCCTCATGCCTGCAGCCGAGGAACAGGGCAGCAAGAACGGCAGCTCCGCTGTTTAACAGACCCGTGTGAGAGGCAAGCTGCGTTCCGGCAAGCGAGTAGGACTCTGTTCTCCCCTCCAGAGTAATCGTCAGTTCACTTCCTGCACCTCTGGCCTCACCTTCTTGGCCGGTACCAAAAGAGAAGACTTTTTGCCTGGTGAGCAAAGGGATATGCTCCCGGCACAGGGGATCATCGCTGCAGAGAATTGCCTTGTCCTCCGCTCCCTGGTGGGCAAAGAGTTTCATCTTGGCCGCAGCATAGGCAAGCATACTGCCGTGGCGATTGAGATGGTCTGGGGTAATGTTGAGTAAGATCCCTATATCCGGGCGAAAGTCTCCGGCCGACTCCAGTTGGAAACTGGAGAGTTCCAAGACCAATACATCAACCCGTTCGTCCTGGCAGAGATAGTCAAGAAGAGGTGTGCCGATATTTCCACCCACAAAGACCTTTTTCCCGGATGCCTGCAACAGCTCTCCGATCAGGGCAGTGACCGTTGTCTTGCCGTTTGTCCCAGTCACCGCAACCACCTGCTCAGTGATCTGTGGTGCGGCCAGAGCCAGTTCACCAAGGATTGGAATATCCTGGGCCCTCATCTCCATGAGCAGAGGGAGATCCGTGGGAATACCAGGACTGAGGACAATAAAGTCACCCTTGAGGAGAAATTCCCTGCTGTGCCCGCCACCCTCAAAGGCTACCCTGTTTTCCAGCAAGTACTCTCGATCGGACACGGGAAGTTCTGTAAACTGACGACTGTCCGAGACAAAAACCTGGACACCTGAAGCCAACAGATAGCGAAGCGCTGCCCGACCGGAGACACCAAGTCCCATGACCACTGCCCGCTGCCCGGGCCCTATCCTGTTGGCAATATTCATCAGCGCAGTTTCAAAGTGGCAATGGCAAAGAGGCCGAGAAGAACAGAAACTATCCAGAAACGAATGACGACTTTGGGCTCATGCCATCCTTTTTTCTCAAAATGATGGTGAAAGGGGGCCATGAGAAAGATCCGCTTGCCATGACTGAGTTTAAAGTAGCCTACCTGGAGGATAACTGAAAGGGCCTCCATGACAAATATTCCCCCGACTATGGCCAGCAGAATCTCCTGTTTAATGATAATGGCGACTCCACCCAGGGCCCCACCCAGAGCCAGGGACCCCACATCTCCCATAAAGATCTGGGCCGGATAGGCATTAAACCAGAGAAACCCGAGACAGGCGCCGACCATAGCCCCGCAAAAGACAGCAAGCTCTCCTGCCCCCTGCACATAAGGGAGTTGAAGATAGTCGGCAAGCACGGCGTGCCCGGCAAGGTAGGAAAAGATCAGATAGACTGCGGCAGAAATGACCGTGGGGCCTGCAGCCAGACCATCGAGACCGTCTGTCAGGTTCACCGCATTGGATGAACCGACAATGACCAGAATGGCAAAGACCACATAGAACCAGGAAAGATCCGGATGGATATTTTTCAGGAAGGGAACACTGAGAAGTCCGTCATAACTCGGATGGAGGAGGAGAAAAATGCCCACCACCGAGGCCCCGAATATCTGCATCAGGAGTTTGCCCTTGGCGCTGAGACCGTCACTGGACTTCTTTTTGATCTTTCGATAGTCGTCGATACTGCCGATGAGTCCAAAGAAGAGGATCACAAAGAGGAGAAGCCAGACCAGGGGATTGTCAAGTCTGGCCCAAAGCAAGGTGGCTGAGGTGATGGCAAAGAGAATGAGAACACCACCCATGGTGGGCACTCCCTTTTTGGCGAGGTGAGTCTCCGGACCGTCATCGCGTATCACCTGTCCCACCTGATATCGTTTTAACTTGCGAATAAACCAGGGGCCGAGCACAAGCATAATGAGAAAGGCAGTCATCGCACCACCGATGGAACGAACAGTGATATAGCGAAAGACATTAAACCCACTGATACTTGTGTGGAGGGGATAGAGAAGGTGATAAAGCATAAATTATTTAGACTGTTAGTTGTTCAACAAGAGTTTCCAGCCGCATACCACGCGACCCTTTGACCAGGATATAAGTCCCGGAATGGACAATTCCTAAAGTAATCAGTTCCTCTATCCAGGAAAGACAATCTTTCTTATCGGAAAAGATTCTCATACGGGCAGTATCCATGCCCTGCTCCTGGGCAGCGACCGCTACCACTGGCGCAAACTGACCCACCAGGCCAAGAAAGTCGACTCCTGCAGCAACAGCATGGGCTCCAATTTCTTTATGGAGGGCCTCACTCCCTTCTCCCAGCTCCAGCATGTCTCCAAGGATAGCGATATGTTTTCCCGATCCAAGTTGACAGAGGGTGTTGATGCCGGCTCGCATGGAAGCAGGGTTGGCATTGTAGGTATCGTTTATAACTCGACTTCCGGCTGGACCGTCTAGAATCTGCATCCGACGATCCGCCGGAACAAAGGTAGAAAGGCCTGTGCTGATTAAGGGAAGGTCAATTCCTGCCGCATGGGCAATGGCTGCTGCGGCAAGAGCATTGGCTATGTTATGGACGCCCGGCACCTGGAGGACAACCTGGGCTTCTTCCTCCAGAATATGGAGGGTAAAACATATCTCTTCCCCATCGCCGGTTTGCCGCCCGGAAGACCAAATATGGAGGGGAAAAGAGTGCGGCTGGGCATCCATCCCGTAAAATATTTTATTCTGCTCACACCCTCGAGCAGCAGCGACCACTCGTGCATCGTCACTGTTTACTACCAAGACAGTATCCTTACCGCAACCTAGAAAAAGCTCTCCTTTGGCCCTGGCTACGCCTTCAATATCTCCCAGGCCCTGAAGATGAGCGCCGTGGACGTTGACAATACAGGCAATATCAGGATCTGCTATCTCTGTAAGCCTGGCAATCTCGCCAGGAACATTCATTCCCATTTCGAGAATAACTGCTCGATGTCTGGGGATAATTGGCAGCAGTGAAAGGGGCAGGCCAATCAGATTATTAAAATTCCCTTCTGTCTTCAAAACCCTTCCCTGAACTCCATCCACCTCATCAGGCCACTGCTGGGCAAAAATGGCACCACACATCTCCTTGACCGTGGTCTTGCCACTGCTTCCAGTAATAGCTGCCACCAGAGGCTGGCTGATCTCCTTCATACAACTCCGTCTGTATGCCGCCAGATCCCCCAGGGCCCGTTCCGTATTTTTTACAACAAGAACGGGAAGTAAAAGGGGTTTTTCCGGTTCCTGTTCAAGGACCAGACAGCCTGCACCTGCAGCCGTGACCTGATCGACAAAGGCATGGCCATCAAATCGCTCTCCCCGCAACGCCACAAAGATATCGCCCTTGTCAATCTTGCGCGAATCCGTACTCAGGGAAGCAAGCCCCTGTCCTTCTGCCCGTCCCTTAAGGAAAGAACCTGCACAGGCCTGGACCAGGTCCCCCAGTCGCCAGCGACTCAAGGCCTCTGCAGACTCAAGGGAGTCATCGAAAAATCTTTTCCCTTCGCCAGTCAACTGGTAGCGCTCGTGCCCCTTTCCGGCAATGAGAACAATATCCCCTTTCCCTGCCGTTGCGATTGTCGCCTGAATGGCCTGCGCACGATCTGCAATAACCACAAAACCTTGTTCTCCTGCTTCCTTCTTCTGCAGCCAGGAGACGTCCTCTTCACCAAGACCGGCTTTTCGCACCCCTCCAACTATTGCCGCACGAATAAGCGAGGCATTTTCACTACGCGGATTGTCATCGGTGACAATGGCAACATCACTGTATTTCCCGGCAATTTCACCCATCAATGGCCGCTTTCCCGCATCCCTGTCTCCGCCGCAGCCAAACACACAATAAAGGCTACGATGGGGAAGGGCCGTTACTGTTTTCAGGACCTGCTCCAGGGCATCCGGGGTATGAGCATAATCAATAAAGACTGACGGCAGGAAGGAGTGCCTCCGGCTGCAGACCGGCAACCGTTGCAGGCGCCCGGGAGCCCCGACTGCTCTGCAAAGTGCAGTACAGATGCCCAAGGGATCTATGCCCAGGGCCAAGGCCATGCCAAAGGTGGTCTGAAGATTCATTACATTAAAATCTCCGACCAATGGTGAAGAGAGATCCCACTCTCCTTTCGGTGTCTGCAGACGGATCCTGGTTCCACCCAGATCCCCTGCCACCTCAAGAGGAAAGATGTCTGGGCCTGTTGAACCACAACAAAGAAGCGAAAGATCACGTTGGCTACATATGCCTCGCAGCCTCTCGCTCCAGGGGTATTCCTGCTCCCCTGTGTCAGCCATGGTAATAATCGCCCAGCCCCCCTCATGGAGATGTTTGCTAAAGAGAAGGGTTTTGGCAGCAAAGTAGGAACCCATGTCCTGGTGGTAGTCCAGATGATCACGTGAGAGGTTGGTAAAGGCTGCTACATCAAAGGAGAGTGTTCCGATTCGCTTCTGCTCCAGACCATGCGAAGAGACCTCCATGATCACGGTATCCACTCCATTATCTGCCATACGACGCAATGTTTCCTGAAGAAGGAGGGGTTCGGGGGTGGTAAACGATGAAGGCCAGGCAATCAGCTGCCCCTGCTGAGAAAGATAGCGATAATTGATCGTTCCCAACACTCCCGGGTGTCTTCCTGCCTCCTGGAGGACCGACTCGAGAAGATAACTGACAGTGGTCTTGCCGTTGGTTCCGGTAATGGCAACCATGACCATTTGCCGGGCCGGATGTGCAAAAAGAATTTCCGCAATTTCGGCATAGGTCGTTCTCGTATCCTCGACTTCAAGGACACAGACTCCACCGTTGCCATAGGAATTCGGATCCAGCCTTCCCTTTTCAACAAGAAGTACGGAACAGTTGTTCTTCACTGCCTGATCGATAAAAATATGACCATCATACTGACTACCGACAAGGGCAATAAAAAAAGATCCGGCTGTCGCCTTACGGGAATCAGTAGTTATCTGATTGATGAGACACGTTGTGGGATTGCCGCTGAGAACATAGTGGCTGTTAAGAGATGCAAGAAGAGATGCCAGAGAAATTCCGGAAGAGGACGACACAGCAGTGCCGGGGCCAGTACAGGACCAGTCTCCGACGATTTGGCATTGCTCATTGCCCTCCAAAGGTTTGGACATTTCTGATTCCTTCACTCTTGCACCCATCAGGGATGCAGCAAAAAAGCGTGTTCCCATCTTGTTATTCTTGACAACATCTTACAAACTAAAAAAAATCAGATCTCTGCCCAGGATATAGGCGTAGACTTCAATAAGCTTCCCATGTGGTCCGTTTTCAGGCCCGCCTTGCGGTGCAAAACTAAAAATCAATCCAGCAAACGAGAATACGTTGGATTGATTTTTAATTTTACAACAAAGAAGCAGATAAAGGTTTTTTTTACGACACCATCATTCCTGCTTACTATCATTTTCCAGATTCGACATCTCCACGGTTTCTTTGGGTGCTGTATCTTTTTTCAGGATCAGCCGACATTGGCCACCTGTTTTCAGGGCCCCGCCAGCCTCCGGGCTCTGGGAACGAATACGTCCCGAGCCCTCGACATGCACCTCCACCTCCGTTCCCTGCAAAAGACGGAGTGCCCTTCTCAAGCTGAGTCCGGTCAAGTCCGGCATGATTCGAGTCTGCTCTTTCAACATTCCAGCCAGGTTTTTCGAGACATTCCTCTCGTCCATCCCCTCGCTCTGGAAATTCTCATTTTTTTTCTCTGCTGCTTCAACCAGACCAGCAAGGCCATAACTGACTTGCTGCAAGGCCACCATTGAAGGGAGAATGGTATCAATGGTTTTACAAAGAAAATCCGGATTCGAATCGTCAACCTTCCTTGGCCCAAGGTCCTTTTGTCGCGAAACCAGGAGCAAAATAATTTCCGGTTTTTCAGCTGGAATAACTACCAGAGACATCCGATCACGCACATACTCGTATCCGGTCGGTAATGCTATTCTGGAAAGCGTCTCTCCAGAAATGGCGACAGAACCAAGAATACCTGGTGTTCCCTGGGCTCGCAGTAAAGTTCTTAACTCTGCAGAGACCAGAGAGGGTAAGACGTTAGTGCCTCGTGTTTTTCCTCGAAAGACATCATAGACATACTCTTTCTGGCTTGGTCTTTCCAGCACCCGGTCAAGAAAATGGGGCTGTATTTTCTTGCCACCATTGAGGAGATGGGTAAAGCCTAGAACCACTTTCAGAGGAGGAGCTATTTTGGGAACCGTACCCAGATCTGCAACAGGACCACAGTCAATAAACTCCGGAATAGAGGAACTCCCTTTTTTCCCTCCCGAGAGATCCACATTCAGCTCTGTGGTCAACTGCAAACGATCCCAGAGGCGAAGCTGCCCAGCAAAATCTGTTTTTCCGGCAACCAAACTCCAGGGGTAAATCTGGGTCCCCTGCTCCCACCCTCTCTGGAGGAGAGATGCCTCCAGAAAAAATTGCCTGATCTCTTTCGGAATCACCAGGGGGGTAAGAAGAATATTCTCCAGCACCTCATTTTCATACTGCCAGATGGTGTTTGGATTATAGGAAGGAAAATTGACCCCAGCAATAATTTTCCCTTCACCTGTTTCCAGCAACAGCGAACCAAGCTGAACACGACCCAGATTCTCTCCCAGGTCAGCCACATATTTGTCGAGGATGGCCTGGATTTTCATGTCAACGGTCAAAACCAAATCATGACTGTAACCGCTGGTCTCTTCCTCCCCTTTGAGATCGACGTTGGGTATAGCTTCCTGCCGAACATGATCATGGCTGAGGAGATGATCATAATAGTGCTCAATTCCAGCAAGCCCCAGATCGTTTTCGGCATATCCGACCAGATGTGCTCCCATCGCCTGCTCTGGATATTTTCTCGCCAGCTCCCGGTGCAGATATATCCCAGGTAACCCCAGCCGGTGGATTTCCTCTTCCTCTCCCTGGCCAATATCACGGCGAAGCCAGACAAGATGAGAATCTCTTCCCAGGCGTTGTTTAAGTTCCGGTTCCGATATCCCCAGAACCCCGGAGAGCTGCCCGGCAGTCCCCTCCAGGTTTTCAACTTCTCGCGGTCTGGCATAAAGAGAAACCCGCTCAAGGGTCTCAGCCAGCTCTTTGAAGTTTCTGTCGTAAATCGTCCCCCGAACACTCTCTTCTACGAGGAACTCATTTGCAGGAAAGGTCTCCTCCCAGACCGCGGACAAGATCCGCAACTGCTGCCGAAAGACAAAAGCAATTCCTGCAACAACCCCCCCTAGCACCAGAAGGACCAGCAGAGCCCTCAGCAGCCGTCTTCTGTTATTTTCCGTCCTGAGGCGGGATCTTCTGACCATCTTTTCCCTGTAAGTGAACCCCCTCCCCAATTGCCTCTTTTCTGGTCACCATTGCTACCCTTGAGATGCAGTTCAAGCAGGCCCTTTAAAACTTGTGATATTGACTGGATTTCGGCAAATAAAGAGCCAAATTCTCTCCTGCCAGCTTTCCTACCTCATTCGGAGAAAACAACCTGGCCTTTTGGGCTCGAAGCAAGATATTGGTATTGACCAGTTCATGATGAATCGCTGTCGCTTTTTCAATCTCTCCATTTACCCGCTCAACTGCACTCGTGAGCCAAAAAGAGCAGACAAAAATCAGGACAGAAGAAAAAAGTAAAACCTTTGTTATTCCATACCACATCTGTCTCCCATACGGCATCCTTATAGATAACTGACGACGTGCATAAGGACGATTTCGCATAACGTTGCCACGGGGAATCATGGTATGGGCGGAAGGATTAATAATCATGGCATCACCTCTTTGTCAGATATTTTAGAAATTTTCACATAGATACCGATAATTCAATAACACCTCGGCAGATAAGTGGTTAGCAGCAATCCAGATGGTCGCGATTGCCTGCTATATTTTTTCAACAACTCTTAAACGAGCACTCCGTGATCTAGGATTGTTCTCCCGTTCTTCTGGGCCAGGGCCGATCGGCTTCTTGGTCAGCACCCTGACAGCCTCATTATCACGAAATTTTCTTTTCACCATCCTGTCTTCCAGGGAGTGAAAGGATATGACGCAAAATCTAGCTCCCGGAGCCAGAAATGGCACAGCATGAGTCAGGATTTCCGCCAGATTCTCCAGTTCCGTATTCACGGCAATGCGCAGGGCCTGAAATACCAGTGTTGCCACATGGATTTTTTTAGGATGGAATCGCCTGGGCACAGCCCGCGTCACCAGATCAGCCAGCTGCTTTGACGAAACAAGAGGTTTCTGAACCCGCTCATGAACAACAAAATCTGCGATTCTTCGTGCCTGCTTTTCTTCTCCGTAATAATAAAAAATATCGGCCAGTTCACTCTCAGAGCAGTGAGCCAGAATCGACGCCGCTGTAACCTTCCGCCTGGTATCCATCCTCATATCCAGGGGCTCGTCACGCTGAAAGCTAAAACCCCGCTCACCAATATCAAGCTGCAGGGATGAAAGACCGATGTCGATGAGAATTCCGTCAACCTGAGAAATACCCGCCTCCACCAAACCCTCGGCAATCTCGGAAAAATTTCTTCTGATAATGGTCAGCCGCTCGCCAAAAGGCTGTAATCTCTTGCGGCTCTTTTCAATGGCCGCTTCATCCCATTCAAAGGCTACAACCCTGCCTTCCGGTGCACTTTTCTGCAGGATCGCCTCGCTGTGCCCTCCCAGACCCAGAGTTCCATCCACATAAATACCGCCACTGCGGGGAGCAAGAAATCCAAGGGTTTCATCAAGCAACACAGAACGATGAATCTTTGCGGCCTCACCCTGTTCACTCATCAGATGATTCCCAATTTAGACAGTCCCTCATCAAAACTATCAAAATTATCACGAGTGGCCTGCACTTCGGCCTGCCAGGCTTCCTTATCCCAGATCTCCACCCAGTCTCGCATACCGGTAAGGACGATATCTTTACCGATCCGGGTTTCAGAACGTAGTGAAGCAGAGAGAAGAATGCGGCCCTGTTTATCCAGATTGCATTCTGTCACCCCGGAAAGGACCAGACGGATAAAACTGGCCAAACGCGGCTGCTCCTTCCCCTGATCCAGAAGCTTATCTTCAATACTCTCCCATTCGGAAACGGGATAAGCGCGCAGATGCTTCCCCCAGGTCGTGACCATCAAGGTCTCGGAGCCATACTGAGCCAAGACATCACGGAACCGGCTGGGAAAATTCAGACGTCCCTTGGAGTCCAGGCTGTGCTCGGACTTACTGCGAAATCTGCTTTTTATGGTCTTCTCCTCACCCATCCGCCACCACCGTTTTCCACTTTGCACCACTTCGCACCACTCTCATCAGTTTTATAGCAGGAGTAAGCATCTTGTCAAGGAATTTCCCCTGCGATTATGCAAGGTTAAACAAAAACAGGAAATCAGGCGGCTGTACACCATGTAGGGGTTCGAGGCCTGGAAAGCCACAACACAATGTGCTCAAGACACCAATACGGCTCGAAACCAGAAAAGGCTGAAAGTGTCCCAAACAGACCGAACATATTGATAATACGAGATGCTTTGAAAACAGAGGAAAAAATTATTTTTAAAAAAACATACTCTAGTGGTGGAAAGTGGAGTGGGAGTTAAAGAGGGAAGAGAGAGGGGCGGGAAATACCATTATCCAGAAGCAGATAACAGCAGCTTTTCAGCCATCAAAGGAAGCCAGTCAGTTGCAACTTCCCTTTACCAGCAAATCCGCTTCGACAATGCTGTATCCAGGCAGAGAAAAAATTTCTCGAGTCTCCTGAATGACAAGATACGATCATATTGCGCCGTTTTTTTGCTGCCTCTTACGCTGCGACATTGAACCCAAAAGAGGATTCGTGGGTTCTGTCGCAGCAAAACAGAGGTGGGAAAGGACAAGCAAGAAAGGATAGTTCGTTGTTGCTAAGACTCTGGTCAGGGAAAAACAGGAAAGGTTTTTTTTTGATCACATCAGGGAAGATCCAGGAGTTCTCGCAGATTGGCCTTGCTGGAAAAACTGTGCTCTTTATCGGGAAAATCGCCATTACGAACCTCGCGGTTATACTCAGCCACGGCCTCTTTAATGGTGGGCGCCAGTTTGCAGTAGGACTTGACAAACCCTGGGACAAACTTCTCAAACATGCCAAGGAGATCGTAGATAACCAGGACCTGGCCATCGCAGTGAACACCGGCTCCGATGCCAATGGTGGGGATAGCAATTTCTTCTGAGATGATCCGTCCCAACTCATCAGGGATGCATTCCATAACAATGGCAAAGGCCCCGGCCTTCTCCAGCGCCTGGGCCTCTAGCACCATCTTTCTGGCGGATTCCAGATCTCGGCCCTGCACCTTATAGCCCCCAAGCTGGCTGGCAGTCTGGGGGGTCAAACCGATATGCCCCATGACGGAGATCCCTGCCCGCACCAAGGCGGTGACCGTATCGCAGACCTCCAGCCCCCCTTCGAGTTTGACTGCATCGCAGCCCGCCTCTTTGAGAAAACGACTCCCATTGATAATGGCATCACGAATTCCACTTTGATAGGAGCCAAAAGGCATATCACCGACAACAAAGACCCCGGGCGCCCCCCGACGCACCGCCGAGGCATGGTGGATCATCTGATCCATGGTCACAGGAACAGTGGAATCATAGCCCAGGGCCACCATCCCCAACGAATCACCGACCAAGAGGATATCCACATCAGCAGAGGCAAGTAAAGCAGCCATGGCCGCATCAAAGGCCGTGAGCATGGTGATCTTCTCACCCGCTTTTTTCATGGTCCGGATATCGAGTACTGTTTTCCGTTTTTGCATGGTTCAGTCTCCTCCATCAAAATAAAATGTTAGCATAGGGAGCAGTAACTCACCTCTCCCCCTCGTATCATCAAAGATCACCTGGGGCACACATCTGCATGGCCTGGCCGGATACGCTTTTACTCATCAAACAGGGTGGGTTGACGCTTTCCGCCCTGGGGCAGAGAGCGGCCAAAGTGCTTGTAGGCATTCATGGTCGCCATACGCCCGCGAGGGGTCCTGGTCAGGAATCCGGACTGAATCAGAAAGGGTTCATAGACATCTTCCAGGGTATTCTTTTCTTCACAGACCACTGTGGCCAAAGTCTCCAGGCCGATGGGTCCCCCCTGAAACTTATCAATGATAGCCAGCATGATCCGGCGATCCATGTCATCGAGGCCAAAACGATCCACATTAAGGAGATTGAGGGCCTCATCCGCCACTTCGGCGGTAATGGCCTGATGCTTACCCACCTCAGCAAAGTCACGCACACGACGTAGCAGACGATTGGCAATACGAGGCGTCCCGCGTGACCTGCGTCCCAACTCCAAGGCCCCGCCCTCGTCCACAGCCATCCCGAGAATAATGGCTGAGCGCTGGACAATCCGTACCAGTTCCTCTGGCTCATAGAGCTCCAGTCGGAGGATGATTCCGAAACGGTCACGCAAGGGAGGGGTCAACAATCCGGTACGGGTGGTAGCGCCCACCAGGGTAAAATGAGGCAGGTCCAACTTCACAGACCTGGCTCCAGGTCCCTGGCCAATGATAAGATCGAGCTGAAAGTCCTCCATGGCCGGATAGAGGATTTCCTCCACGGCATGGTTAAGGCGATGAATCTCGTCGATAAAGAGGACATCTCCCTGCTGAAGACTGGTGAGAATAGCAGCCAGATCGCCTTGACGCTCAATCACCGGACCGGATGTGACCTTGATTCCGGCCTGCATCTCATTGGCAATAATATAGGAGAGCGTGGTCTTTCCCAGGCCCGGATACCCGTGAAAGAGAACATGATCGAGGGCTTCTCCCCGTGCCTTTGCCGCCCGGATAAAGACATCAAGGCTCTTGCACAACTGTTCCTGGCCCACGTACTCATCAAGGCAGCGGGGACGAAGAATATTACCCGAAACCCTGTCTTGGCCAATGGGCTCAGGAGCAACCAACCGCTCGTCTGCGTGGATTTCTTCTTCAAAATTCATGTCAATGCCCGAAGTCCTTCTTTAATCAGTTCTTCAAGGGCCATTTCCTTAAAAAAGTCCCCCCCCACCTGTTTTTTCACCCTGCTCAGGGCTTGGCGAACCATCTGCTCAGGATAGCCAAGATTAACCAGGGCTGAAAGGGCATCGCCGACCAGAGTCCCTCCACTCATCAATTTTTCAGGAATTGAAGCAGGAAGAGAATCTACAGCCTGAAAGCCACCAACCTTGTCCTTCAATTCCACACAGATCCGCTCCGCAGTCTTTTTGCCAACCCCCTGAATACTAGTCAACCCATTGATATCTTCAGTGAATATTGCCTGACAGAGAGCGTCGAGCTGCATACCGGAAAGAATGGCCAGTGACAGCTTGGGACCGATACCAGAGACCGCTTTCAAGGTGAGAAACATCTCTTTTTCACTCTGCTCCTGAAAGCCGAAAAGGACAATAGCATCCTCGCGCACATTGGTATGGATATAAAGAAAAAGGTCTTCACCCTTTTCCGGCAACCGGGAAACCCCATCACGGGAAAGAAAGACCTCATAGCCCACTCCTCCAACCTCAACGACAACTCTGTCTGAACCGATAAACTGCACTGTACCGGTAAGTGAGGCAATCATAAAAGAGCGCTATGAGGTATGAGGTTTGCGGTTTGCGGTGACATTATATTTGTTCCCTGGCTTGTATTGATCTTCATTAGAGTATCATCTGGTTGGCATGACAGATGGCTACAGCCAGGGCATCTGCGGCATCATTACTGGGTGTTGCGGAGAGGCCGAGGAGGACACGAATCATGTGCTGAACCTGTCCCTTATCCGCCTGACCATAGCCAACCACGGCCTGCTTCACTTTTTTGGCGCTGTAATCATGAACTCCCAACCCATTCTGCATGGCCGCTACCACTGCGGCCCCCCTGGCCTGCCCCAGCTTGAGAGCAGAATTGGCATTGGTGGACATGAACACCTCTTCCACAGCTGCCACCTCCGGACCATGAAGTTGAATCACCTCATTGATCCCCTCAAAGATCTCGTTGAGCCGATTGGCCAGGGGGAATCGAGGGGTGGTTTTTATCACCCCGCAGGACACAAAACTGACCTTTCCATGTCCGACATCAACAATCCCATAACCGGTAATCCGTGACCCCGGATCAATACCTAAGATTCGTTGCATGCTAAAAGCATTATCCGAAAATCGGTATTTTGTCCAAAATCGTGCCATTTCTGAAAAATAAGGGCAGCCATCAAACTGACATTGAGAGCATTATTATTTTTTTGAAATAACGAAGAGCTTGGGAAAAAGGGCATTCTCGGACAGGCTCCCAGGAGGTTGTGGCAAACGATATCCATTGTATCAGGACAGTTTCTCCATCAAGTCATCGTCTATATCAAAGTTGGCATGCACATTCTGAACATCTTCGTGATCCTCAAGATTTCCCAGAAGTTTAAGCAAGGCCCGGGCCGGTTTTTCCTCGGTAACCTCTACGATATTCTGGGGAATCATGGTGATAGAAGCCTCAACAAAAACAACACCGGCCTTTTCCAGGGACTCACGCACCTCATCAAAGTCCTCAGGGGCGGTAAGGACCTGAAACTCGTCGCCTTCCTCGAGCACATCCTCGGCTCCGGCCTCAAGGGCGAGCTCCATCAGTTCCTCCTCACTGGTGGTTGCTTTATCCACCAGTATCTGGCCCTTCTTGTCAAACATCCAGGCCACACAACCGGATTCACCCAGGTTGCCATTGCTTTTGGCAAAGTAGTGGCGGACATCGGCCACGGTCCTGTTACGATTATCTGTCATACACTCCACCAGAACCGCCACCCCACCGGGTCCATAGCCCTCATAGAGGATTTCATCATAGATTTCGCCCTCAAGCTCCCCCGTTCCTTTTTTTATGGCCCGGAGGATATTGTCCTTGGGCATATTTTCCGATCGGGCCGTGGCAATGGCACTACGAAGTCGGGGATTACCGTCCGGATCACCGCCGCCCATCCTGGCTGCCACAGTAACTTCTTTGATCAAACGAGTGAAAATCTTTCCTCGTTTGGCGTCCGCAGCCCCTTTTTTATGTTTAATATTTGCCCACTTAGAATGTCCTGACATAACCTGTTCCTTTAAATCTTTATAAGAGACGTACCATGGAGCTACGCCTGTTTTCTTTAAGGCCTACAAAAAATAGTCATCATTTTCGCATCCCTGCTTCAGGCCATCTTTAGCCGCTTCTCAATCACAAAATCCTCAAACTGATACTGCTCGTCCTCCGGTTTTGTTCAATCGAAGCGCCTAACTCTGACCTAAATCAGGGCACGAATTCCAATCACCAATTTATTTCACCCCGTTAAACCCCATCCCCAATACAAAAACCTCACGACTCTCCACCCGGGAGCTCTTCGGTTTAACTACTTTTACCAGCTCAAACTGCTCTTTTATTTCCTGAACAAATTCAGGAAAATCCTCTCCCTGGAAGGCTTTACAATAGTAATTCCCCTTGGGATGAAGGAGAATAGAGGCCAGTTCCAAGGTTCGCCGCACCAGAAGCATGGACTGCTGATGATCAGTCCAGCGATTGCCCGTAGTCGCGGGGGCCAGATCTGAGATCAACACCTTAAACGCCGGTCGAATGCGCCGCACAGCCGTAATCAATTCCGGTTGCATGATATCCTGCCGCAGCCAGACGATCTCAGAGCCTCCAGTTCTGGCTACCTTATCTGCAGCCTTCAGATCCACCCCGACTACAATTCCTCTTTCCCCGACGACTTCCGAGGCATAAAGAGACCAACTCCCTGGGAAACAACCAAGATCAAGGACACTGTCACCAGAACGAATAAATTTATACTTTTTCAAGGCCTCTTCCAGCTTATATACAGATCGTGCCGGATAGTTGTCTTTCTTGGCCTTCTGGTAATAATAATCTTTTACTTTACGCACGTGTTATCCAGTCTATAGTAAATTTGTTGGTTTTTCCCCTTTGGCTGTATACACCCCTGGCTATCATCCAACCTGCTTTTTCCGATCTTTCCAACCCCCATTATATGAAGTACCAGCCCTTGGGCGCCTATCCGAGAATAGGAATTTTGTCCAAAATTGAGGCCTTTACGAAAAAGAACCACAGCCATCTATTTAATATTGCGAGTATTATTTTCAGAAATAACGAAGAGTTTGGGAAAAAGGGCATTCCCGGACAGGCTTCTGGTCATGACATCCAAACAGACCATGGCAACGACCTCTCACAATATCAGCACTTTTTAGTCCATTTACTACTCTTTGACAAGGATGATAGAGTCCTGAAAAATCGAATCCCTGAATACGCAGCAAAACCCGACTATCCAGGAGGCCCCTCAATACGCTGTAGAGCGTTCCGAACCCAGGCCAGGGCCTCATCCCGACTTTTAACCTCTCCTTCCACCTGGGCCTCCTGTAACTGGTCTAAAATAAATGAGAAATAAGGCCCGGGCTGGAGGGCAAACTCATGAATCAAATCGTTACCGGTGACAAAACGCGGGCCAGAAAGGGCTGGGGCGATATCCTTGTTGTAAATTTTCAGGACTTCACAGAGCAGGCAGTCTAGCTCTTCCTCCATGGCCTCCGGTTTCATCTCCCCTTTTCCTGCCAGACTGTCTGCCATGGCCAGAAAAAAGAGGCCGATCAAATCCTCTCCGGCCCGTCTGCACAGTTTGAGACAGGCTTTTTTGCTCAATCCCTCTTTACGCCTGACATTACAGAGATGAAAAGGATGCATATGCATGCCCACAAGGGCTGCTGTTCGATCCCGCCTGTCATTGGACCAGCGCAGTTCGCGTCCAAGATGCTGCACCAGTTCCCGACCCACCTCGTCATGATTATAAAAGGTTATCCGCCCCCCTTTGTCCTCGCTTGTTTCACGGGTGGGTGGCTTGCCCAGATCATGGAGGAGGGCCGACCATTTCAAGACCTCGCGAATACCCGGTTGAGCCAGATACTCCTGGAGCATTTCCTGGCACAGTGGATAAAAAAGCTCAGGCTCGGCCAGGATCTTCTCCATATACCCCAAGGCTGCCAAGCTGTGATAAAAGACATCGAGATGATGTGACTCCGGCTGTTCCAGGCCCACACCTGATTGCAGTTGAGGAATCACCAGAAAAAGCAGACCCGATTCAGCCATGCCAGTAATCACCTCGTGAGCACGATCAGAACCCATAATCAGATTCATCTCATAACTGATCCGTTCCACCGAAACCCTGCTCAGGAGGGATGCATGTTCCCGGATAGCGGCCAGGGTCTTCTTTTCCAAAGCGAAACCGAACCGCGCCCAGAGCCGGTACCCACGCAGCATCCGCAAGGGATCACTGACAAAGGCATGGGGACAGGCCCGTAAAATCATCTCCTCAAGGTCCTGTCTTCCATTTAAAGGATCGATGGGAAGAAGCAGCATTGCCTCATCAACAAAGGCGGAAAAGGCAAGACCCATTGCATTAATGGTGAAATCACGCAGACAGAGATCTTCCTCGATGGTGCCTGCCCCTTGGCGGAAACTGGAAAAATCAATGGTCAACCCCTTCCATACCACCCGCCCTGCATCTTCTTCAACAGCTCCCAGAGGAACAAAGGTTCCTCCCCCCAGGAAACGAATCAGGGTACGACAGCAGTGTACTGCATCGCAGTCCACCGTAAAATCCAGGTCATTAGGAGCTATCTCCAGCAGCCAGTCACGAACCGTACCGCCAACCAGGTACATCTCCCTTCCCAGTTCCTCGGATAGCTGGCCCAGGGCAGCAAAGAGCCGGGGAGGATAATCATGCCGGTGGGAACGGAGCCCAGCCATATTCCACCCCCCATCACCTAGCATCTTTCCCCCTCCCCCTTTCTTTTTTCATACTCCTGTACTATATTCATCTTTTTGTGCCTTACCTGCAGATTCTTAAAATATTACCATTTAACGATTAAAACTTAAAACTGAATTTTCATGGATACACCCACCCAACGCATGCTCAAAGTCGGCAAGGCCACCATCGGCCTTGTCGGCCTCGACATTGCCCTGAACACAGCCCTTGCCCAAAAGCTCTCTCCAAAAGAGGCCGTTGAATCCATCTACCAAGCCATTCAAGAGAAAAATTACATTGCCGAAGGTGCTGCCAACGACTACAAAAAAGCCCTGGAAAGAGAATACAGAAGTCTCCTCGGCGAGGAACAGGAACCTGACCAAGATCTGGTCATCCGCATTTTTGGCACCGGCTGCATCAGTTGCAACGGACTGCAGGATGAGGTGATAGATGCCATGATGCGGGCTGGAATCGCGGCAGACATCGACATGATCCATGACCGTGACGAGATTGGCAGGCACGGCATCATGGCCACTCCGGCACTGATGATCAACGGTCAGGTCAAGAGTGCCGGAATTCACCCCACACCGGTGCAGCTGGAGGCGTGGCTGCTCGAGGCAGCCGGAGAAAAGAAGTAGTGGCTCAAACCCTGCAGCAACAATTCCTTGATCTGGGCTTTTCCGCTGGTGCAGCCAGTCTGCTGAGCACAGGAATCATTCTGGCCGGTATCCTCCTGATGGCCCTGGTGGCAACTCTTTTAGTCAAACAGATCCTCGTCCGCATTCTCTCCGCCTGGATCCACAACAATCGGTACCAGTGGGACGATGCCCTGATCAAAAACAAGGTCTTCAGCAGACTTACCTGGTTTGTACCAGTATTGATATTTTCCCTGTCCATCGACAGCTTTCTGCCAGAAAATACGACCACAGCCATCCTTTGCAAGCGTATTGTCCTCTGCTTTTTTGTCCTGGTCTCGGTACTGAGTGTTACGAGCCTGCTCTCGGCAATCAATGACATCTTTCGTCATCTGCGCAAGAGACCCGGCGCCACTATTCAAAGCTATGTAGACGCAGCCAAGATCATCTCCTGGGTCATTGCTGCCATCTTTATCGCCTCCATCTTCACCGGTAAATCACCCTGGGGCATCCTATCCATCTTAGGTGGCCTTACAGCGGTAACCATGCTGATCTTCAAGGACACCATCCTCGGTTTTGTCGCCTCTATCCAGCTTTCCGCCACCAACATGGTTCGGGTAGGCGACTGGATCGAGATGCCCCAATATGGTGCAGACGGGGAGGTAATCCAGATGTCCATCAATACGGTACGAGTTCAGAACTGGGACAAAACCGTCACCACTATCCCTACCTACGCCCTGGTCTCATCTTCCTTCAAAAACTGGCGCGGCATGTCGGAATCCGGCGGACGTCGCATCAAACGCAGCCTGCTCATAGATACAGGATCCATCCGTTTCTGCGATACCGAGATGCTGGAGAGATTCAAACAGTTCGACCTGCTGCGCGACTATCTCCAAGAGAAGGATGAAGAAATCGAAGCCTATAACCGCAGCCACCAAGTGGACACTGACACTGCGGTGAACGGTCGCAGGCAAACCAACATCGGGGTGTTCCGTGCCTACGTTAAGGCTTATCTCGCCCAGCACCCCAACATCCACCCCAACATGACTTTCCTTGTCCGTCAACTGGCCCCCAAAGAACACGGCCTGCCCCTGGAGATTTATGTCTTCAGCAATGATCAGGTCTGGGCCAACTACGAGGCCATCCAGGCAGATATCTTTGATCACCTGCTGGCAGCTGCCCCAGAATTTGCTCTCCACATCTTCCAAAACCCCAGCAGTCGGGACATCCGACTGCTGGCTGCTGGCCTGAGCGGCCAAAACCGACATGATTGAAAAGCCCCCGCATCTCATCCTGGCCCCCATCCGCGGGATCACCGACTGCCATTTCCGCAGCATTTTTCAGCGTCATTTCCCTGGATTTGACTCGGCCCTGGCCCCCTTTGTCAACCCCCAGCGCCACTCCAGTTTTCAGCCGAAACAACTCAAGGATCTCCTGCCTGAGGAAAACCAGGAGATGGTGGTTGTCCCCCAGTTCCTCCATACCGATCCAGAGGATTTCCTCATCCTGGCCGATCGCCTTCGCGACCTGGGCTATACCCAGGTCAACTGGAACCTTGGCTGCCCTGCCCATATGGTCACCAAGAAAAAAAGAGGTTCAGGACTGCTGCCCCACCCGGAGCTGATCCTTGCCTTCCTCGACCAGGTCATGCCCAGACTTCCCATGCGCCTGTCCATCAAGACCCGCCTGGGCCTGGAGACAAAAGAAGAACTGCTCCACCTTCTCCCCCGTCTTAACGACTATCCCCTGGAGGAGATCATCATCCATGGACGACTGGGCCGGCAGATGTATCGGGGCGAGGCAGACAGGGAGGCCTTTGGCCTCTGCCTGGAGCAGAGTCGACATTCCATTGTCTATAACGGCGACATTAACTCGGTGCAGATATTCCGCGACTTACAGGAACAATTTCCAGGTATTCACAGGTGGATGATTGGCAGGGGTGCCCTGGCCAATCCCTTCCTTCCCGGAGAGATCAAGGGAGTGAAAATTTCAGACAGACTGCAGGTGCTGGAACACTTTCACCGCGAGCTCTATACCTGTTACCAGGAGATACTCGCGGGTCCGACACACCTCCTCGGCCGTATGAAACAACTGTGGATCTACCTCAGCGCCTCCTTTCCCCCTCAACACAAGACCTGGAAGAAGATCAAAAAGTGCCACACAGAGGCCCAATATCAACAGGTCATAGAGACCCTTTTTGCCGCAAACAAATGACGCCTCTCTCTGACAGGGTTATCAAACGAAACGACTCAGTACCGAGTGGTGTGTTCTGCACTGTTTGGCTGGTAATTTTCTTTTTCTCAAGAATTTAAATTCCGTTTAACAAACAGATACTTGCCACATTGTAGGATATCTGGTAAAAGAGGTCTACCTATTCAGCAGCACTTTATCTTCGTCCATTCAGGTCTTCTCCAATAGCACAAGTATGCTTCGAGATCCTGACTGAACGAATATCAAAGCACCGTTAAACAGCTATAGAGAGGTTGTTTGCCAATCATATTGGTATTGGGCAGTACCTGTATGGTTACAAAGAGATATTCTTTTCAACTACGATCTGGATATGGAGAAGCTCTTGCAATAGCCCCCTTCAGAAAAGATCCTCCACAACCATATTTCCAATATGTTGAAAATAAAAATATTGCTTCACGCATCAACAGTAACAGAAAAAAAATGACTCCAAACACCTGAATACCATTGGCTGCGACTGGCTTTTTTCTTACGCTACTGCACTCAGTAATAACAAAGAAAAAAACAAATGCCCACCCCTAACACTATCCGTTCTATTCTCATCAATATTTTCCAACATCGACTGTTGCGTGTCTTTCTGCTTATCAGTCTCAGTGTCCCGATTTTCATTCTCCTGCGCAGCTACTTTCTGGTCTTACCCCAATTCCGTGACAAACTTCTGATTCACAGTGAAATCGATGCCCAAAGAACTGCCAGGCATATCAGCAGCCATTTCATACGCCTGGATAGGGATCAGATCGTACTCAGAAAGGTCATGCCAAACAATATCCAGGCCTTGATGAGCGAATTTGGCCTGGAAAAGATCAAGCTCTTTTCAAAAGAGGGCCGTATCCTTTTTTCCAGCGATGAAGAGGAGATAGGCACAACGAATGACCATGACTATTTCCACCGGATAGTGGCCAAAGGGAAAATGTTTTCTAAGATTGTCCATAAAAACGACAAGACTTCGGAAGGGAGGATGATCTCCAAAGACGTAGCGGAAATCTATATTCCGATCACCCACGAAAATCAATTTATCGGGGCCTTCGAGCTCTACTCTGACCTCACCGAAGAGAAAGAGGGAATCGACGCCTTATTCAAAAAAGAGGCCCATGCCGACATCGTTATTTCTATGATCATGATGCTCATCGTCTCCATCATGGTCTTTAAGACAAGCCGGGCAATTCTCAAGGAAAAGGCAGCCAAAACCCAGCTCGAAGCCATCAATCTGGACCTTGAACAGCTGGTGATGGACAAAACCCACGAATTGATGGTCACCCAGAACACGGCCATTGAGTCTCTGGCCATTCTCGCCGAATATTATGACATGGATACCGGTGAACACCTGACCAGGATCCGGAATTATACCGAACTCATCGCCACCACCCTCCTGGAAGATTCTCCCTACTCCACCTATCTCCAAGATCAGGGAAAAGAAAAATATGTACGGGAACTGGTCATGGCCTCAACCCTCCACGACATCGGCAAGACAGCCATCTCCAAGGAAATTCTGTGTCGACCCACCGAGCTTGGCAACGACAGGTTTGAGGAGCTCAAGAAACACACTATTATTGCCTGGGATGCCCTCAACCAGGGCAATGAGATCTTTGTCAAACAATTTGGCAAGGATTCCTACCTCTCCCTGGCCGGCAATATCGCCCTCTATCATCATGAGAAGTGGGATGGATCCGGATATCCCACCAGCCTCAAAGGTGAAGACATTCCCCTTTCAGCCCGTATCGTCGCCCTGGCCGATGTCTATGATGCCCTACGCAGCAAACGGACTTACAAGGACCCTTGGTCACATGAAGAAACCACTGAACTCATCTGCAACGAATCAGGCAAGCACTTTGATCCGGTCATCATCAATGCCTTTCTCTGTAATCAGGAAAAATTCCGGGAAATCTCCGAAGGAAAAGGAAATACCACCCAGCTGGCCAGTTATGGCGTCCAGTAGAACTCATCCCTAAGCAAACCAGCAGTCCTCGGTCTGCCCCCCCAGACTCCCCGGACTGCCATCAGGGCAGGTATGTGGGGTTGGAGGAACCTCCGACCAGACTGGAAGGGCTGCAACGCTCTCATGGTAAGCCCTCCCACTGCCACCGGGAACTGCTCTCCGAGCCAACCCGCCGCCTCGACCGCAGTTTTCCCTGTCATTATTTTTTCGTTGAGTTGCTATTGCCGATAATTGTCGGGAGAAAGAGGAGAAGACCTGAGCATTTTTCATAGGCCCCAATGTCATAGCCACCGCCACAGGGACGTTTTTGGCCACGCTGATCGCTTGGAAAGAGAAGGACAGAAATTCCTGCGTCTATGGCAGGGCTGCCATTCTGCAGAGCATGGGTAAAGGTGGGTCCACCGTTATTTTGCAGGGAGACCAATTTGGGATCACTGTTTATCAAGTCGCTTGACTTGGTAAAACCACAGGTGTCCGTGTCTTCAAGATTATATCCGTTTGACGTCACTCCTATAGAATTGCAGCAATTAGCAGTTCCATTCTGAGCGATAATGCTGTTTTTCACCGACAGGGTTCCGCCTGTAGCATTACAGTATCCATCGCTTGAGTTCGCCGAAGAATTTTTGGTGATCGTGGTGGAGATTATGGTACTTGGACCATAAGCGCGGATACCGCCTATCCCCGAGGTCGAACTGTTGCCGCTGATTGTGGAGTTCACAACAAGAGTGTTGCTTATGCTTAACATCCCGCCTGCAATTAAGCTGTCCGTGTTGCCGCTTATGGTACTCATAAACACCGCTATGCTTGATCCATTATTGGAGACACCACCGCCTTTATAGGCTGCATTATTGGCAATGGTACTGTTGATGATGGTACAGACTCCATTATTTCCTACCCCGCCGCCGTAGTCATTGGTGTCGGTTCCTGCTGCAACACGGTTGTTGCTGACAGTGACTCTATCTAACGTCAAGTTCCCGCTAGAAGTCCGGATGCCTCCTCCGCCAAAGTCTCCAGTGGGCGCCACCCCGTTTCTGATGGTCATCCCGCTCATCGACACTGTATCGCTGTAAACAATATCAAACACTCTATCTACCCCATTCCCATCCACAATAGTCTGTCCCGCTCCGGCTCCCCTGATGGTTAGGTCATCCAGTATGTCCAGGTCCCCTTGCACGTTTTTGTTTTCTTTAGGAGTTCCGATTGTGGAAGACAGGGCATAGGTTCCGGCCGGCAAGATAATGGTGTCGCTGTCAGGATTATTGTTCGCCAAGGTGATGGCGTAGCGCAAGCAAATACGATCATCGGGCGCAGGGAAGTTATAATCGGCAGTATCATTGACTGTATAGATAGCCGCCAGCGCCACAGGAGTGAAGTGAAGAAAAATTACCCAGCCGATACCTGTGACGGCAGAACAAAATTTGCGATTAATTACATTGTGCCCCATGATCCCTCCTGGTAAACAAAAAAATCGAGAGTATTGTAAAATAGGTAACGATTCAAATATATTACCAACGAAGCCTCTGCCCATTCATTTCTGAGCCAGAGCAAAAGTGCAATATCAGCGACAACGGCTCAACAACGATTAATTCCCACCATATGGAAAAGCGCCTTCAGCCGCAAACCAACCCCGTACGGCTCAGCCAGGAAAGGAGAACACGCCAACCCCATTCGCGGCTCAAGCCGACTCCCACAATAAACAAAAACACATCCCAAAACTCCTCGCTCCATCCTCACCAAGGAGGAGCCGGCTTCAGCCGCGAACAAACCCCTTACGGCTCAGCCAGGAAAGGAGAACGCGTCAACCCCATTCACGGCTCAAGCCAACTCCCACAATAAACAAAAACACATCCCAAAACTCCTCACTCCCCCACGCA
>Ga0180007_10000339_pt1 | contig 82722 bp, 63 predicted proteins | sample MM_PC_MetaG_FD_121122 | JGI IMG/M metagenome (GOLD analysis project Ga0180007, IMG submission 121122) | Groundwater microbial communities from the Aspo Hard Rock Laboratory (HRL) deep subsurface site, Sweden - MM_PC_MetaG | ecosystem: Environmental > Aquatic > Deep subsurface > Groundwater...
GAAATTTTGCCCTGCGCAAAAACTTGTGTCATTGCCAGCATTAACTATAGGAGGTGTGTCAATTGTAACTTGAAAGAAAACTTCATCACTGCAAGTTGCTGTGGAGTCATTAATATACAATCTACCAGAAGTTGTTATAATATCTAAGGCATCATATCGATCACCTGCGCGATTAGGCAAGGTGAAATAGGCAGCGTTCGCAGAAATATTTGATCCTTGAATAGTCGGTAGTTCATAACTTGAACAAACAATAGTATCATTGCGATATGTAATAATCGGAGGATCAGAAAATCGTAAGATTAAAAAACTATTTACAGTATCTGTTGATGTGGATTTAGGATAAGCATAAAGTCTTAAGGTCACTAATCCATCTGTTTTGTCTGCAGCAGAGGGTTGATAATAAGTCGTATCATTGTTGGGCGTTGTAAAAGTTCCTGTACCAGTGGTTGTCCACAATACTGTCGAATCATCAGTAACAACAGCAAAATTGATGTAAAAGGTTGTTTGATCCGCGCAGATTGTTGTATCACTGGGAATGATTGATATGGTCGGATTTTGTGCAAACAGATTGGTCGCACTTATAAAAATAAAAAACAATGAGATCATTAATTTTTCGAACCGATATTTGGGGGGGAATAGCTTTCTGTTAGTCATATCTTTGGGCTTTTCTGTTTTAACAAGTATTTGCACCTTATTATATATAAGAATCAATATATACGTTAATTCTTCAAAAAGGTTGTCAATAAAGGCATTTAATAATGGGAGATTACATGCCAAGGGTAACCGGATCGCCAGATTTTCTATTCGTGAAACTAAATTTTTATAAGTGCTAGCGTTATAAAAATTCTAAGTTGAACGAATCCCGATAGTGCAGCGTATCGGGATAAATGAGACAAACCTGCCAGCCGGCCTGGTACTCCGCCACCTGTGGCGAAAAAATTAAATACTATTTCAATTGATACCCCGCTGCTCTGCGGCAGGGAGTTTCATTTATGGCCTTCCTTTTCGTAATTAAAAATAAAATCCTTAATCTGTGCTACGGCTAATCGTTTGGCTATGATGTTTTTATTGCTGTCGAGCAGATAAATGGTCGGGGTACTGTAAATATCAAATAGTTCGTGGTAATCTTCCGAAAAACTTTGCGTACCATTTACATGGGTCCAGTTCAGCTTATGATCGGTTATGTATTTTTTCCAATCAGTAAGCCTTGAGTCTGTTCCAACAGCAAAAACTTTGATGTCGATAGTGCTTTCTGCAAGAAATTCTTTTAAAAGTTTTATTTCTTTTTGACAGGTCTGACATTCTTGATCCCAGAACAGCACTATGATGTAATCAGCTTTAAGATTATAGAGTGTTTGCACTTTTCCGGCAGTGTCCATCATGATCAGGTCAGCTGCTTTTTCGCCGAGTAAAACACGACTGATTTTTTTTGCGCGTTTTTCGATGTTCTCATAAATTGAAGGGCTTAATCCGGTAATTTTTTTAGGGAGAAAATAATCATTGGCCATGTGAACGAAAACCTTGTCCAGGCCCATGATGTCGGGATATTCGTATTTAAGGGTCAGGTACCAGATAAAATGTTTCGTGATTTCTTCGGCCATTGGTTGGTCCAACAGCCGGTCGATCTCCATAATAAGCGAGTCGGGCTGTTTAACGATTATATTATCGAAATAAACAGCTAGTTTATTATGCAATATTGGGGTTCTGATCATGCGGGCGTCTGCAAGGTCAATGGTTTTCCAGTATTGGCTCTTGAAAATATTGTATTTTTCCTGCATCGGGAGCATTTGATCTATTTCGGGTTCTTGCATCCCTAAAAAGATCTTAGATAACAATGCATTCGGATATTTTTTTACAAAGGTGTTTTTATACCCGTTTATTTCCTTTTGAACATTATTTAAACTTTCATTCAATTCTTTTGTTTCCGGGACATCCTTAGCGTTTGTTAATTTTTCCTGCAATTGTTTTGATTTTTCAAATGCAGTTTTGCTGAATTTCAGATAATCGAAAAATTGTTCATTTTCTTCAGAACCGACACAATTTAAAGATTCGATCATTTCGTTGCCGGAAACAGAAATTTTAAATTGCTGATCGGTATCAACAATAAATTCGAGATACTTATTCATTTTTTCACCGGCGAGAATATACATTCCACCCGGTAAGAGTTTATTGCCGGAAAATTGAATGTCGTTCGTAAACTTTGCAGAGGAATCAACGATCATGAATTTGTCGGCGTAATAACTGACCAAATAATAAACACTATCGTTAAATCCGTTAAGTTCAATATTTATTTTATAATTATTTTCCTGAGTGTTTGCATTGATCGAAGCAAAAAATAAGATGATCCCTATTAATTTTCTCATTTATTCAATTGTTGTAATTAATAAATCTAATCCTGCTAAATTAAAGTTTAAGAGTAACTATTTAGCATATTTTATTTCTTATAAAATAATAGTTTATGATTTTATTACACAGAGGATCACAAAGTTTAGCACAGAGAGTCACAAAGATAATTAATTAAATACCAACTCTCTGTGTAACTCGGTTTCTTCTCAGTGTAACTCAGTGTAATTTTCAAATGTTTCATAATCAGTATTATAAACATGCAAAATAATTACGTTTTAAAAAATAAATTTAGGTATAATTGCATTGAACATTATTGGAAATGTTCATTTTTTAGTTCAAAACATTTTATAGAAGCACCTGACAACTTTCAGTTTGAAAACATAAAGAGCAAACCTTTTTGTAAATTATGCACTGAAACTTTGTCTGTCGGAAACTAATTTCCAATCAAGTTTACTTTTGTCAATTGAAATTTTTTTGGTATTTCCGGTAATTTGATTTAGCCATGATGGGTGGTTAATGGGGCCGGTTTTGTGCAAATTCTTTAATTCCTGATTTGAAGGAATCACTTTAGGTAGTAATAAAAATATTTTGGTTCCGCGTCCTGATATGGATTCGATTCTCATTGTGCCATTTAGTAAATGTGTCAGTTTTTTCGAAATGGATAATCCCATTCCTAAACCAGTATATTTTTTTGAAAACCCCTCATCAATTTGACGGAATTTTTCGAAGATTATATTGTATTTTTCTTTAGGTATTCCAATTCCTGAATCAAATACAAAAAACTGAACGTCTGTTTCATTTACTAAATTATATCCAAACTCAATCGTTCCCTGTTCGGTAAACTTAAATGCATTATCAATCAAATTTGATAATATTTTTCTCAATATTCTTGAATCGCTAAAAATGAAAGGATTTAAATTGTCAATTAGTTTTAAATTTAACAAAATGTCATCCTTCCCATAAATTTTATTCGGGTAGGAAAATGACTTATAAAGTTCTTCCAGAAGATCGTTGACAGGAAAAGCCTCATTAACAGGCATTATTGCATTTGATTCAATTTGAGCAGCTTCAATAATATTGTCGATAACTGAAAGAAGTTTTTGAGAACTCGACAAAATATTGTCTAAATAAAATTCGCGTTCATCGGCTTCAATATTTTTACCTTTCAATAAATCAGAGAACCCGACAATTGCATTCATAGGTGTTCTGATTTCATGAGAAATATTTGAAAGAAAAGAAGTTTTAAGTCGTTCTGTTTCTGTATTTTTTAAGCTTAATTCTTTTTCAGCCCTTAATAGTTTTTCTATCAGTTCTTCTTTGTCTAAATTGATATAGTTGTCTTTGTACCGTACGTTTTTCATGCCTATCTATCATTAATGGGGAACCAAGGTTAATACTTAGTTCCTTAATATCTTAAAAGGTAACCCTAAAATTTAAACTTTTTATTTTTTGTTACGTATGAATATCACATATTGTGAATATTAGAAAGCCTGAAAAAATAATTTAGTTGATATTTTTTTTAGAAAGAGGGTTACCTTTCTTGAAATAATGGAATTAATAGGTATCAATTATATTATTTGAATTTGTTAATTTAATTTGCTGGCTATGAAAAACCTTTTTACGCTACTTATCGTCCTTATATTCGTATTCATTTCAGAAAATTCTTTTTCTCAAATAGCATATAAGGGAACTGTTAAATATAATAATAATGAAGGTACGCCTGTCAAATCTGTTACCGTTCAGTTACACGACAATTTTGGGAGCTTGGTTAGTACGGCATTAACAAATTCGCAAGGAAAGTATCATTTTCAAAATATTACTCCGGGTACTTATACATTGAGTTACAGTGGTTATTGCGAAACAATCAGGTTTGATTTAAACAATGCCAATAAGATATTAATGCATTTATTGGGAACCTCAAGATTGAATGAACTTCAATTATTAACAGCCGATATTGATGGGAATGGAACCGTAAATTGGAATGACCTTGCCGCATTGGTTACCGATTTTTTTGTATATGGACAAAAACATGAAATAGGAAAATATGTTTCAATACCCAAACAAATTACGATCGGTGAAAATTCATTAAAAGATTTCGAAGACGGCACCGTAGGTGCAGTTGGCGATCCTGATGGAACTTTTAAACCTACGATTAAAAATGTGTATGATGCAATAGATTTAAAATATTCGAATAGCATAAAAATAAGCCCTAATCAGTTTATCGAAATACCTGTTTACCTAAAAAATCAACCTGGCATTGGTGGGTTTGCATTGTCGATAAATTATGATGCAAGTGCCATGAATTTTGAGCAGATCAGCTCACAAATTGAAGGCTTAAATTATAACGAAACGGATGGCGTAATTAAGTTGTCGTGGCAAAATACTACCCTTGGTTCTAATAAAGTTAATTTGTCGGAACCATTATTTATCATGAAATTCAGAACTTCTTCAATGGATGAAATAAAGGATTTAAGCAATATTACATTTAACAAGGAAAGTCAAATCATAGATGCTAATGGCATTATATTGCAAAACGCTCAAATTAACATTCCTTCATTTATTGGATCGGTTGGAGTAAATGATTTGAAGGATATTTATCCAAATCCTATTTATAATTCTGCTACCATAAATTATTCTTTAGCTGCACCCTATAAAGTTACTTTATCCGTGTACAATACGGTGGGCCAACTCGTTAGCAATTTGGTGAACGAAGAGCAAAATGCCGGTGATTACGAAATCGTGTTCAATCGATCTTATCTGAAACTCAGTGCAGGAAGTTATATTTATCGTTTAGAATGCAAGGGTGAGCAATCATTTATTCAATCAAAAATCATGATTATACGCTAACTACAAAAATTAAGCTTTTTAAAAGGAGATGATAGTTATCATCTCCTTTTTTTTTATTTAAATTGATAAATCGTTTATCGGGTTAGGTTTTTTTATAAATTTAGCTTTTAAATATTTTAATTTATTACTTTATGTTTCTCCCCAAATTGATTGGCAAATATCAGATGCTAATTCTTATTTTTGTTTCTCTGCAATTTGTCCGGCATCAAGAGGCCCTGGCTCAGTTTCAGGAGGATGGGGAAATAAGGGATATTGCCTTGATGGCGGAAAATTTTATGGCACAATCGAAATATGACAGTGCTATTTTTTACTTTAGTGTTCTGGCCGATCAGGCTGCCCAAGACTCAAAATGGCAGACTCAGATTCAAATTCATCTACGACTAATAGAAGCGTTACTAAGAATGAATATGTTTAAAGAAGCTGATAGTTGTCTGGCGATTATTGAGTCGAATACCAATTATGACATTAATTTATTCCTCTTAGAAAAAGCCGAGTTTTTACATCAAAAAGGTACTTCGAAGGGGGAGCAACGTAATTATGATGAAGCGATTAATTGTTTAAATCAATCCGTAAGAATACGCATTGAAAAAAATAGCCCAAAAGATTCAGTACTCGCCAAATCCTATAATAATTTAGGTGCTTATTATTATTTTATAGGTGATTTAAATAAGTCAATAGATTTCTATGGACGGGCAATTAAGATAGTGGAGGAAAATAAATACCAGAAAAATGAATTAGCCTCATATATTCAAAATATTGGTATCGTTTACGCAGGTATGGGCGATTTCGAAAAAGCATTGAACTATTTTAAAAACACGCTCATTATTAAAACTGAGATTCTTAAACCAGATGATCCGGATATTGCGGATATTTATTTGAATCTTGGCCGATTATATTCATTGCTGAGTAGATTTAATGAGGCGATAGATTATAATGACAAAGCCGAGCAAATCTATATCAAGAAATTCGGTAAGGATTATTCATCCTTGGGAGCAATATATTTGAATAAAAGTGCAATTTATATTAAGCTGTCAGAATATGAGGATGCCGTTAAATATTTAAACAATGCCCTTAATATTTATAATTTAAATCCAAGTGCCAATGAGCCTAATATTGCCCGAATTTATAATAATCTTGGATTGGTATATCTCACTAAAAAGGATTATTCAACTGCAGGGGATTATTTCAAGAGGAGCATAGATATTCAACAGGATGCAAATTCGAGATCCATTTTATTGAGAAATATTGCCAGTGTTTATGAAAAAATGGGTGAAGGAGCAGAGGCGGATAAATTTTTTAGGCAATCACTCGATTATTCATTAAAAGAATTAGGCGAAAACCATTATGAATATGGTAATGCCTTAAAGAGCTATGGTGGATTTTTAGTAAGCAGCGATAAACTTAAAGAAGCAGAACCATATATACAAAAAGCATTGAACAACCATCGTTTAAATTATGGTGAAAGAAATACAAATTTATCGGATGTATATCTTTTGTATGGGAGGTATTTCTATGCGTCTAAAAAATATGAGCAGGCTTTGGATTATTATCAGAAAGCGATGATTTCAAATGATTTTGTTTATTCGGATATAAATATTTTTCAGAATGCAAGTGCGGATGATGCAATATCAAAATCATCGATGTTGGATATCCTGCTTGCAAAAGCAAAAGCGTTCTCATATCTCTATACTTCTAAAAAATCGGAAAATATTTATTTGGATGCAGCATTAAAATGCTATAGGGAAGCAATGCCTGTATTTGAACAGTTACGTTCTCAATTGAAATATGAAAGCAAATTAATATTGATGGAGAATACCATTGGTCATTTCGATATTGCCTATGAAGACTTTTTTGAAAATTACTTGAAACATAAGGATGCTGAAGCCTTAAAGTCGACATTTGAGTTTATTGAAAAAAATAAAGCTGCCGTTTTACTTTCCTCCATGAAAGATATGGATGCTATTAAATTTGGTGGAATACCGGTTGAATATCAGAAATTAGAGCGGGAACTAAATGAAAGGATAAATGGATACGAGAATTTAATTTATCAACAGAAGCAATTACGAAATCCGGATAGTAGCAAAATTATACTGTGGGAAAAATGGCTGTTTGACATCACTAACCGATATGATAGCCTGATTAAAGTTTTTGGGGAACATTATCCGGCTTACTATGATTTGAAATATGATCATTCGGTAATAAACATCAATGAGGTCCAGGTAAATTTGGATGCTGATCAAGCTATTGTAGAATATACCCTAACAGATTCTTCTTTATACACCTTTTTAATTACTCCCATAAGTACAACTTTTTATAAAACCGAACTTGATTCGACTTTTTACGGAAAACTTGCCATACTTCAGCAAATGGCCAAAATTGATTATGCCGACCATAAATTAAGTGACTTTAAGCAATATGTAACGGCTTCTTATGATATTTACCGGACATTATTTTCGAAAGTGGAGGAAGAAATCAAGGACAGAAGAATAATCATTATCCCGGATGGAAAATTGGGATACCTTTCTTTTGAATCTTTGGTTACAACGTTGCCGGATATGGAAAGTATCAACTATAGAAATCTTGATTATCTGATTAAGAAGAATCCAGTAAGCTATTCATATTCATCAACGCTGTTATTCAAAAACAATGCTTCTAAAACCAGTGGTAATAGTGTTTTAGCGTTTGCCCCCGAGTATAAATCAGGGATAAGATCAAATGAGAGTGAAAGTGCGCTCAGACAGATGACCAATCAACTTAGGCCATTGATAAATGCACAGGAGGAAGTAGTAAATGTAATGAACCTTTTTCGTGGAACGGTCTTTAATAATGATGAAGCTACTGAATCCAACTTTAAATTAAATTCACCTAAATATGATGTATTGCATCTTGCCATGCATACTTTGATGAATGATGAAGATCCCATGTATTCAAAAATGGTGTTTACCATGGATAATGATTCAATTGAAGATGGATATCTTAATACCTTCGAAATTTATAATTTAAACTTAAATGCTCAATTAGCTGTGCTTAGTGCTTGTAATACGGGCTCGGGAAAGATATTGAATGGTGAGGGTATTATGAGCCTGGCGCGTGGTTTCATCTATTCCGGTGTTCCAAGTATTGTTATGACCTTATGGGAAGTTGATGATAAATCAGGCGCAGATATTATGACCGGTTTTTATTCACACCTTAAGGCCGGATTATCAAAAGATATTGCATTGCAGAAAGCAAAATTAGATTACCTGAGCACAGCCTCACAGCTTAGAGCTCATCCATATTTCTGGTCGGCTTATGTTAATATTGGAAATAGTAAGCCGCTTCAAAAGAGTAATACTTTTAATTATCTGTTGGTTTTAGGACTTATTATGATTTCGGCTTTGGTTTTAATCTGCTTTCGTGTTCCGTTTCGACAGACGAGATGGGGAGGTTTAATTTCCCGAAGCCTGCTCCGGAAGTAAAAATTCAGAGCTTGCCCTGGTGTTTAATACCATTTATTTTTTCTTAAAAGAAAAAAACTACCCTGACGAATCAGAGTAGTTAATCACTTTTATTGTTGCTATGAAAAATTAATTTATTTTTTTGAGTATCTCACTCGCATTATTGTTATAAATGCTATTGCTGTTCATAATGCTGGTAAAAAGCTGCTTAGCTTCGTCTAATTGATCTAATTTGAGCAAACAAAGACCTTTATACCATTGAGCTTGTTCTGTAAATAAATTACTTTCTTGTTCAAGAATATAATGAAATGCAGCTTTGGCTTCGGTATATTGTTTTGTCTCAATATAGCTGATTCCAAGGTAATATTCAGAAACTACATTATCACGATTTTTCTTTAATAAGTTGATAGCTTCATTATAATTTTGTTTTTGAAATTTTTGTAAACCAACTGTCAAATCAGAATTTTCAGAATTCTCCCCTGATCTGGTTGTGAAAACTGCATTTTCAGAAGAATAATATTTTTCAAATAATTGATCGGGGCCTTGATTATTCAAGTTATTAAGCAAAAAACTTCCAATAATTACCAGAATAGTGATAGAGGCAGCAACTAAATGCCATTTCTTTTCGAATAGATGACGGATTATAGCTGTTGAATGAGATGTTTCCTGTCTGTGTATCATGCTTAATTTATACCTTAATTCCATGATGTCTTTTTCACCAATTGCCTTGTTTACATCCAATCGAAGATTAAATTCATTCTTGAATCCGGGATCTGAGGCGATGAGTTGTTCAACAGTTTTGGCTTCCTCTTTAGTAAGGTCTCCTTCGATATACCTTTCAATTAGTTCAAATTGTTGTTTCATCTTAATAGTTCTTTAAATTTGGGGTCGTTTTTTATTTCATTAATCAATCTTTCTTTGCACTGGAATTTTCTTTTTTTAGCATATTTTTCACTTTTATAACCCATTATCTCTGCAATATGCTTTAGAGAAATTTTTTCAAATGACATTTCTAACACTTTTCTGCAATCCTCGCTTAACTTTCTGAAATACTTCTGATAAAGTCCGTATTTCTCATTCTGTTCACTTAAATCTTTCGTTTCATCCTCAAGTTCAATATAATCTTCGTTGTCAATTGATAACTCGTTTTTCATTTTTCTTTTTTCGAGTTGTTTTAACCAGAGTAATCTACTGACGGAGTAGATGTAAGTTTTAAAAGAACAGTTGATGTCAAGTTGATCTTCAGCAAGCTTTCGATATACAACAACCAAAGCTTCTTGAAATATGTCCTTAGCGTCATTATCATCTCCGCTATTACTGATAATAAAATACTTTATATATGAATAAAATGTTCTATAAACATATTGCAGTATTTTGATATCATTCCGACGAATTCCTTCTAAAATTTCTTCAACGTTGTATTTCGCCACTTTATATTGATTAATTCTGTTTTTAACTAAAAAGTAACCTCTAATTTGAAAATAAATAATAATAAAAATATGATTAAGTTGATAAAGGGCTGTTAATCAAAGAATCGTAAATTATTATTTAAAATTTATTTATTTTTACTTTCAATATATGCATGATTGTTTAACAAATAACGTAAATAATTATTCAATTATTTGAAAATTATTATTGATATTTATTGTTTATAGGCTTTTATACTGCATCTTTTTATAAATGTTTCTGCCCTTTTAAACTATAAAAAATTTTTCTATGCTTCAAATTAAAACAAGAATACTTACTTTAAGCGTTATATTGCTTCTAAGCAATATGTTAATTGAAGGACAAAACCTGGATTATAAGAAGGATTCAATTCAAATTTTATTTTATAATGTTGAAAATTTATTCGATGTAAGCGATGATCCACTCACAGATGATGATGAATTTATACCTAAGGGTATGAGGGGCTGGAGTCAATTTAGGTATAATAAAAAATTAAATAGAATAAGTCAGGCAATTATTTCTTTTGCAGATTTTAAATTTCCCGAATTTATTGGTTTGTGTGAAATTGAGAATAGGAAGGTAATTTCTGACCTAATAAATCAAACTGTTCTAAAACAGGCCCCATATAAAATAGTCCATAAAGATTCGCCGGATAGTCGTGGGATCGATGTAGGTTTAATTTATGACAGTACAATGATAACACCTTTATTTTCGGAATTTTTAACGGTTCGTCTCATTGACGGTGAATTTAGCAGGGATATCATGTATATAAAAGTAAAAATCGAAAACGACAGTATGCATTTATTTGTCAATCATTGGCCCTCACGGTATACGGGTGCACGAAATAGTGATAATAGAAGAGTTGAGGCAGCAAATGTTCTGTTTCAAAAGTGTGATTCAATTCTTAGAAATGAAATAAACGCAAAAATTATTTTAATGGGTGATTTTAATGATGAACCAAATGATAAAAGTGTTTCTGTAATTACTGAAAGTAATTTTGGACAGATTGAAGACCGGGTAATGCAAAATCTCATGGCCGGAATTTCAAATGGCAAAGGAACAATTAAGTATAATGGTATGTGGTCCGTTTTTGATCAGTTTATTGTCTCTAAATCACTATTGAATAATAGTAATGGGCTTAATATTACTGGCAATGCAATAATAGCCTCTGATGGTTTTTTGTTTCAGAATGATGATAAAAATTTAGGAAAAATGCCATTTCGAACATATAATGGATTTAATTATATCGGTGGGTACAGCGATCATTTGCCTATTAAGCTAGTTGTTAGATATGGACAATGACTTTTGATAATCCTATTAAAAAAAAGAAGTTGTCAATTCCTTTATTGGGTTGTTGCAAACTTGCATTGGAAATATGCCTGAATCGGATTTGCAGATTCAATTCGAGTGGGTTTTTTATATTGATTAATCGACGGTAACCAAGAATGAAATTATCAGAAAAAATAAATCCCTTCGATTGCATGGTTGTTGTAACAGAAATATAATGAGGCCCGCTTCCTATTCCTCCAAAAACGATTTCTTTATCAGATAATTTGCGATTGTAAAGAAATCCGACATTTACCCCAAATTCAATTGCATTTTTGGAACGTGCGATGATTACCGGATTAAACTGGGGCTCAAATTGTATAAAAAAGTTTGATTTGCGCTCCTTTTTATACCTTAACATGGGAATAGAATAATTATAGATAAGTTTGATCGGATGGTAATTAAATCCTTCCGGTAAACGTTCATCAATAAATGAACTCCCAATTAGCAGCCCACTTGATTTTGAGTTGATATAATTAAAGTCGACATTCTGAGCGCTAATATGGAAGGGCCATAAGCAAAATAGAATTATAAAATATTTAAGAGTTGCGCTCATAAAGATTTGTATGATTGTTTTCGGGATTGAATGTAGCAAAATTTTATTAGCCAGATTGATTTTAATATATAAATTTATAGCTGATTAATTAACCCTTAAGCAAATTACGCATGATTAATTTAAGCGAAACGGACAAGGTATTTTTATTGAAAACAGCGAGAAAGGCACTTAATGAATATTTAAATAATTTTACTGAACCTGGAAAAATAGGTGATGAAACCTTGTATTTAACTTTTAAATCAGGTGCATTCGTTACGTTATATAATAAAGGTGAACTAAGGGGTTGTATCGGGCGGATGGAATCAACTGAAAATATCACAAAACTAGTTGCAAAGATGGCTGTTTCAGCTGCTGCTCATGATCATCGGTTTAAAGCTGTCACAAGGAAGGAACTTGAAGATATCCGTATTGAGATTTCAATCCTGACACCTAAAAGAAAAATTGAAACGATTGAAGAATTTGTTCCGACCAAACATGGTATTTATATCATAAAAGGTAATCAGAGTGGTACATTCTTACCTCAGGTGGCTAAAGAAACAGGATGGGATAAAGAGGAGTTGTTGGGGAGGTGCTCAAGAGATAAAGCCGGACTAGGTTGGGATGAATGGAAAAATGCAGATTTATATGTTTATGAAGTTATTAACTTTAGCGAAGATGATTTTGAATCCTGAAAATTTATCTTACATATTTTAGAAAGAACCCCAAAAGTGTATGTATGAAGTTTTTCGGGTTTTCATTGTGAATTGAATGTCCTGTTTTTTCAAAATAAACCGGATATGATGCCATAGAGATACCCTGATAGAGTTTTTCCGAATCTGACGCATACGTCAGAATGTCTTCTTCTCCAATAATAATAAGTGTTTCTGCCTTGATTTGATTAAGGGTACTGCTGGAATCATAATTTTGAATAGCATTAATTTGCTTTTTGAAATCTTCAATTCTGTCCGGATTTACATAACTCAGATTAAATTCAATGAGTGCATCAATAAAATCTATATTTTCAAGAAATTGAGCGGAATAAATCCATAAGAAATAATCTCTGAACCAAAGTTCCCTATTAGTTCCTTTTTCCAGAAGATTATAAAAGTTATTTAAAAGCTGGTTTTGTCGTAAATTTGAATGAGGGGCAGTAGCCTCTAAAACAAGTTTGTCAACCTTGCCGGGAAATTTAATGGCAATTTCCTGAGCAATAAAACCTCCCATTCCATGACCGATTATATGGGCCTTGTCGATTTTTAAAAACTCCATCAAAGCAACTGTATCTTCTGCCATTATCGGAATGGTAATACCAGCAGGCGAGCAGTCACTTTTCCCCACATTCCGATTATCGAATAAAATAAGTTTGAAATGTTTTGATAGTTTATTTACGATAAATTGCCACGATTGGGAACTTTCCAAAAGGTCAGGAATAAGAATGACAGGGTCGCCTTTACCATGTATTTCATAATATAAATTAATATTCTCAAGTTGGGCGATCGACATTGTTTTTATAATTGGTTGAAAATAAAGATAAAATTAAGCCTTTTTATTAATGTATGTTTTTATTTATTGAAATTAATAATTCACCGATACCTTCCAGTGGTAAAATATGATCAATTTTTGTAGCCTTAATGGCACTTAGCGGCATACTGTTAACTTCAGCCGTTTTAGGATCTTGAACAATAGTTAAACCTCCGAATTCTTTAATTTTACGCAATCCCATGGCACCATCATGATTGGCTCCGGTTAGCACTATACCAATCAGTTTTTCTTTATAGGTGAATGCTGCTGTTTCAAAAAGCACATCTATCGATGGTCGGGCAAAATTTACACGTTCCTCAATAGATAAGGATAAAAAGAATTTTTCTTCAACTAATAAATGGAAATTAGGAGGAGCAAAATAAATATACCCACTCGTAATTTGTTCCTTCTCATCAGCCTCCTTAACCTTTAATTTACAAAGGTCATTCAGGTAGGTTGTGATATAATTATCAGAACTGGGACTGGTATGTTGAACAATAATGATTGGGATCTTAAAATCAGCATCAAGCATAGTTAAAAGCGTTCTGAGCGCATTTAGCCCACCCGCCGAACTACCTATAACTATTGCTTTATATTGCATTGATTTTTTTAATATTTAGTTTATGAACCAGTTGATTCGAGTTGAAGTTTCTTTTTGAAGATTTTTTCGTTTTCAATAATTGTATTGTAATAAATATTGCTGTCGGAAAAGCGGATAGTTTCTTTGGAACCTAAGCAAAGATAACCGCCCGGCAGGAGTGAAGAAGTAAATAATTTAAGTACTTGATTTTGGAGGTCTTTATTGAAATATATCAAAACATTACGGCAAACAATCAGATGAACCTCAGCAAATGCTTTATCTGTAACCAGATTATGATCGGCAAAAACGATATTTTTCTTGAGTTCATTGTTAAATATTACCGATTCATATTTTGCCATATAATAATCAGAGAATGATTTAGTACCTCCTGATTTTTGATAATTGGCGGTAAACTCTTTTATTTTGCTGATAGAATAGATGCCTTCTTTAGCTTTTCTTAAGATTTGATGATTGAAATCAGTAGCATAAATTTGTGTCCTATCGTATAAGCCTTCTTCCATTAATAAAATGGCCATCGAATATACTTCTTCTCCTGAAGAGCATCCGGCGTGCCAGATTTTAATGAAAGGATAGGTTTTTAATATGGGAATAATTTCTTCACGCACATTTTTATAGAACGATGGATCCCTAAACATTTCTGTTACATTTATCGAAAAATCTTTCAGTATCAGGTTGAAAAAGGCTTCTTCATACAAAATTTTGTATTGCATTTCGGAAATACTGGGAATTTTAGACAATTGCATTCGGTGAAGTAATCTTCTTTTTATATGTGCCTTACCATAATTCCGAAAGTCATATCCATATTTTTGATAGATAGCTTCCAAAAACAAATCAATCTCAATATTGATATTGTCTTGTGTTAAGTCTATTTTATTCTCCATTATTTGTTATAAAGCCAAACTCTTAGTAAGGACAATAGTTTTTCAGTATCTACAGGTTTTGCGAGATAATCATTTGCTCCGGCAGCAATGCATCTTTCACGATCTTCCTTCATTGCTTTGGCCGTTAATGCAATGATTGGTAATTTTTTGTATTTCTGATCCTTTCTGATTTCCTGCATTGCTTCATATCCATCCATTTCAGGCATCATAATGTCCATTAATACCAAATCTATCTCGGGGGTTTTCGACAATTTGTCCAATCCGTCCATTCCATTTTTTGCAGCTATAATTTTGAGTCCTTTTTCTTCTAATAAACTCGATAAAGCAAATACATTTCTCATGTCATCATCAACAATAAGAATGGTTTTATCTTTAAGCATTTCCTCCCTGTTATGAAGCTGTTGTAAAATTTTTCTTTTGCTTTCCGGCATTTCTGATTCAATTTGATGCAAGAAGAGGGTGGTTTCCGATAGTAGTCGCTCGAACGAACGGGCTCCTTTTAAAATAATACTATCAGCATACAGGTTCAATTTTTTTTCATCTTCTTTCGATAGGTCCTTCCCGGTATAAATAATAATGGGTAGGTCAACAATGTTTTTATCTGCTCTGATTTTTCCCAACAATTCGAAACCCGACATGTCTTCTAATCCTAAATCTAAAATCTGACAATCAAATTTTTCGGTTTTTAAAAGCTCATAAGCTTTTTGGGCGGTATCGACGGCAACGATTTTAATATTTGTATCTCCAAGCAGTTTGACAATACTGGTCCGCATAATTTGATCGTCTTCAACCACAAGAACCCTTTTGATCGGCTTTGAGATAATCGTTTCTATTTTTTTGAATGCTTCATCAAGTTTATTGTTACTTACAGGCTTTGTTAAATAACCGATTGCGCCCATTTTCATGGCTTTCATCGATTTGTCGGAAGCAGAAATAAAATGAACGGGTATATGTCTGGTTCGCGTATTGTCCTTAAGCCTTTCCATTACTTCATAACCATCAATTCCGGGCAGTCCAATATCAAGTATGATTGCACTAGGCTGATGAAATTCTGCCAAATGTAAACCTGATTCACCATCAAGGGCTACCATGCATTTAAATCCTTTTTCATGTGAAAGGTCATACAATACTTTACTGAAATTTTCATCATCCTCAATAACAAGGATAAACTTATCACCTGCAGTTATACTGCTTCTGTCATCTTTAAAGGATGGTTCTTTTAATGAAATGATATTGTTTTGTGACTGCGGCTGTTCTTTCTTGCTTGTTGAAAAGTTCGATTTCAACTCACTTGCTTCCATCATCTTTTGATGCTTGTTTTCATCAAATACAAGAGGTAGATATAAAGTAAAGGTTGTGCCTTTGCCATATTCACTGGTAAGCATTATTTCACCACCAAGGATTTCTGAAAAACTTCTGGAAATAGTTAAGCCAAGACCTGTACCACCATACTTTCTGCTGGTAGTTCCATCAGCTTGTTTAAATGCTTCGAAAATTAAATCGAGTTTATCATTTTTTATTCCAATACCTGTATCAATAACTGAAATTGCCACAGAATTGGAAGCGTCTAAACCACTCTTCTCCGGTTTAAAATCTGCCTCCGGTCTATATATGTTAAGTGTAATACTGCCACTGGAAGTGAATTTGATGGCATTAGAGAAAAGGTTTTTAAGAATTTGATATACACGTTGGATGTCGGTTTTAATAAATTGCGGTACCCCATCCTGAATTTGGGTGATCAATTTAAGTTTTTTGCTGTCGGTCAAAGGTCCGAAGGTTCTTTGAATAAAAGCGGTTAGGTCATGAAAGTAGAATTCTTCGATATGTAAATCCAATTTCCCTGATTCAACCTTTGAAAGATCAAGTATTTCATTGATCAACTCTAATAAATCAGAACCGGATGAATTTATGGTTTTGGCAAACTCAACTTCTTTTTCATTCAAATGTTTAGACTTGTTTTCTGAAAGCAAATGTGATAAGACGAGAATGCTGTTCAATGGTGTTCGCAGTTCATGCGACATATTTGCCATGAACTCTGACTTATATTTGCTTGCTTTTTCTAAATCTTTGGCTTTTTGTTCAATTTCTTCCTGCGCCCTTTTCAACTCTTCATTCTTACTCTTAATATTGTCTCGTTGTATTTCCAAATCGTTGGTGCGTTCTTCCAGTTCCTCATTTGTAACTTTCAGTTCTTCTTGCTGGTTTTTAAGATTTTCTTCAGAAAGTTTAAGTGCTTGTGTTTGTTGCTCCAATTCTTCGTTAGTTTGTCTTAATTCTTCTTGTTGAACAGTTAATTCATCTGCTAATTCTTGTGTTTGTTTAAGTAATAGTTCCACTTGTACCCTCGATTGAACCGAATCTACTGAAATTGCAACACTATCCAGCACCATTTTAAAAAACTGCTGCTGTATATCGGTAAATTCATTAACAGAACCCAAGATGATTACGCCGGTTGTTTGTTTTTCGAAAATAACGGGCGCAACAATAAAGTGTTCCGGTGTTTTTTCACCAAATGCAAGATTTAAACTTGGCAAAATTTCTTTAGACTCACATAAGGTAATTAGTTTTTGATCTTTCGCTACCTGACCAACAATCCCTTCACCGATTTCAAACCTTTTAAAGTTTTTATCCGATTTTTTAAAGGCATACGTAGCCGAAAGATTGAGGTAACCATCTTCTTTAATATAAAGCAGACCAATTTGCGATCCAAGATATTCGATGAAGAAATTGATGACATCATCAGTGAGTTGTTGAATGTTCTCCTGCCCGCTTAATATGCCGTCAATTTTGTTGATGCCGGTTTTTAGCCAATCTTGTTCTTTAATTTCTTTTGAGTTGATACGTAATTGTCTGGTCATTTCAAAGAGTGAAATTCCCAGTGCATCCTGTTCACTTCTGGGTCTGATATCTGAAGTATAATCTCCTTTGGCAATTTTATTGGCCTGGCGAACAACTTCTTTAAAGCTCTCTATCATGGCATGCATAGAGTTTCCTAATACATCTTTTTCACTTCTTATTTCAACTGCTTTTGAATAGTCGCCATAGGCCGATGACTGACTGATATTTGCATAGTTGGTTAATGAAACAACCAGTGAATTGAAGGTATCGACCATTTCACCAACTTCATTTTTCGGAGCTTTTATATTTTTGGGTTGTAATTCTCCTTCAGCAACCTGTTTTGTCCAAGCCGAAAGTTTTTTGATAGGATTGACAAACCAGCGAGTGACAAAAATCGATACGAAAAATACAATGATTACCGTAATGATAAATGAAACTTTGGCAATATCGGATAATTGTTTCGCATATTCGAATGCTTCATCGTGTTTTATTTCTTCAACCATTACCCAATTCACTCCTAATTTACTTAAAAAGGGTAAGTCGCGATAAATTCCCAAAACATAATAGCCTCGGTTATTCATATAAGTAGTTATTTCTTCCTTATCCAATTTGTTAAGGGCCAGATATTGAGGGTCGTTCTGATGAGTTTTGAAATTAAGCCACTTCAATGTTTTAACATTCTTGGCTTGCTTATGCATAATCACCGAATCTTCCTCAAAACGTGAAGAAGAGCGAAATAATAAATCTTCTCCGACAAGATAACTTTCTCCTGTATCTCCCAGATCAGCATTATACCTGAGTATATAATTTAAATCATCAACTGAAATTCTGATTGCTATGATTCCAATGAGGTTCCCTTTATCATCAATAATTGATTTGGCAATAAAGCCGGATATGTTTTTATAAGTGTTTTTGTGATTCTCGAGATCAGAAAATTTCACTTCAGAAGATATCAAAACCTGTTTACATATTTCTTTTAATTTACTCTTTGAAGGAAGCGAGTTGAATAGATTGGTTCCAAGTAATGGTTCTTCGTTTAGGGTAAAAAGCAAATTCCCTTCTTTATCGATTAGATAGAGATCCTTAAATTGTTCTTTTAAACTTTGGGCTGAATATTTTGCTTTTAATATTTCAGATTTAGACATCCGGTCACTGGCATGCTGATAATCGCCCTTGTTAACTGTTTTATCAAAGCTGATTTTTAAAGCCGATAGTAAATCAATAGTTTCTTTTTGTGTACTTTCAATATTCAAGTAGTCAACCTTGCTTTTGAAAAAAGATTCAATGTATTCAATGCGAAGTTGGGATGTAGTAATTAATGATTTTTCAGCTATTATTGTTAAGCCAAGGTATGAGTTTAAATAATTAATAAAACTCACTGATGCCAGAGGAATAAAAGAAATGGCAAGAAACCATATTAGTAAGGATTTGCCAACTCCAATATAAAAAAATGATTTAAAAAAATTCCTTATTTTTTGTTTCAGGTTTTGATAATACATACTTCTTTTAGTTTACAATAATGCTTTGATTGGTATAATCAACGATGAGTGTACTTCTCAATCGTTTCATATAATTCTACCGGATTAACAGGTTTGGTAATATAATAGTCCATGCCTGCTGCAATACATTTCTCTCTGTCTCCTTTCATTGCATGTGCGGTCATGGCAACGATTGGAATGTGTGTTTTTCCCCCTTTCTCAAAGTTTCTGATCTGACGTGTCGAATCATAACCATCCAAAACCGGCATTTGTACATCCATGAGTATAACATCAAATTTTTCTTTTTTAACTTTGTCAACTGCAATCTGACCATTTTCAACAAGGGTGACTTTATAGCCTTTTCTGGAAAGAAATTGATTTATTATTTTTTGATTGATTGCCTGATCTTCTGCAACAAGAATATGAATCTTATTATTATTGGATTCTTCCTTGGCAACTTTAACCAAATCTATTGCAGGACTAGTAACAGGCTTTCCTTTCAGGAGGATTTTACTCAGCATTAATCTCAACTCTTTTTGAAGAATTGGTTTTGAAAGGAATTGATTAAATCCCGATTTCTTTATTTTTGCAGGATCAAATGAATATTGAATAGGTGTCATCAAGACAAGTTCAGGAATCGGTTCATTTGGAATCACTTTGCTTAATTCATCAGCAATATTGATGTCTTCATTTAATGGTATGTTATAATCAACAAATACCGCTGTAAATTTTTCATTCTTTTCAGCTCCTTTTCTGATAAACTCTTCAGCGGTTTTCATGTTGGAAGCCATTTGATAGTCAATTTCGATATAATCGAATAATTCTGACATGATCTTCCTATTCTGATCACTTTGATCGATCACCAGTATTTTGTGGTTTTTGTCAGTTTCGCCTAATTTGCTCAAACCTTCATCAACTGATGCAGAACTGGTTTCAAAGTCGATATCGAAATAGAAATGACTGCCCTCACCAAGTTTGCTCTTGACATTTATTGCTCCTCCCATTGCTTCGACAAGCATTTTAGATATTGAAAGGCCAAGTCCTGTTCCCCCATGTTTGCGTGTGGTTGACGAATCGTTCTGGCTGAAAGATTCAAACAAACGATCGACATTGCTATCGTCAATGCCAATACCTGTATCAACAACCGAAAATTCAATTTTAGTTTTATTTCTTGGGTTTTCGACCAATTTTACTGTAACAGTTACGCTGCCTTCTTCAGTAAATTTAATGGCATTACCAATTAAGTTGATCAAAATTTGACGGATACGCACGGGATCACCATAGAGCAAATCAGGAACATCTGGTGATATTTTGCAATTAAATTCAAGTTTTTCCTGATGAATTTTAACAGATAACATCCTGACTACCTTCTGGATAACGTCACGCAAACTAAATTCAATCTTTTCTAATTCAAGTTTGTCGGCTTCAATTTTTGAAATATCCAATATTTCATTGATAATATCCAATAACGATTCACCCGATTGTTTGATGTCGGTAAGGCGTTCTTTATGAAGTTCCGATATATCTGCATCCAGCAGTGCCAGGTCGGCCATTCCAATAATTCCGTTTAAAGGGGTCCTTATTTCATGGCTCATATTTGCTAAAAATAAACTCTTTGCCTGGGTAGCTTCTTCTGCAATTTTTTTAGAGATATTAAGTTCACTGACTGTTTTTTCTAATTTACGCGTGGTTAATTCGAGGGTGTGCTTTTGTTTAAAGAACTCTATATATGCTCTAATTTTACTTTGTAATATTTCAAGGTCAAGTGGTTTGTAAAGATAGTCTACCGCTCCGGCCTCATATCCCTTAAAAACATGTTCACGCTGTTTGCTAATGGCTGTAACAAATATGATTGGAATATTTCTTGTTCGCTCATTGCTTCTCATCAATTCGGCTGTTTCAAATCCGTCCATTTCAGGCATTTGCACATCAAGCAGGACCATTGCGAAGCTGTATTCCAGCATCAATCCAAGTGCTTCGTTTCCAGATCTGGCTTTAACAATATTTAATTCAGGGTTTTCCAGAATACTCTCCAACGTTAGTAGATTTTCTTCCCTATCGTCAACTATCAGAATATTAAACTGTTCTTTATATTCCATGGTTATTTTTTTGATTTGACTTGTAAACTGAAAAAACCAATTGTATGTGTTTCTTGTGCATATGCAATTTACAAAATTGTAAACTAACTATAATATTAATAAAAATAATTATACACATTAAATTGTTCAATTTATTTGTTGCAGATTGAACGATAAGTGCAATATAAGCAGTTGTTTAGATCGTCGGTTTGTTCAAAATTAAGCTTTGGATTATAAATCTCAACCAATAACTTAGTAAGCTGTAATTCAAATTCGTTTAAATCGAAGCTGGTCAAAGTGCTTTGATTTTGATCAGGTGTTTGCACTTTAATAAAGCCATTTGAAATTCTTTTTAATGGATATATTCCTGCAATAAATTCGTTGTGATTTGAGACATTCTTGTTTAGTATCCAGGCATATAGCAATAGTTGAAAAACCTTATCATTTTTCTTGTCCGAGATTAATTCGTTCCATGCATCCAGTTTTAAATCTTTAGGTTTTATTGCACCTGTTTTGTAATCAACAACCTCTGTAATGCCGTTAACCATTTGAATTCTATCAATAAATCCTTTAAGTTTAACATCTTTGGGTTCACCATTCAAATTCAAAGTTAATATAGAAGCAAATTTTTTTTCAAGCGAAGTAATGATTTTTTCTGTTTTTTGTCCTTCAGGTTTACTAAATTCATTTATTTCGTGTTGAATAAAATTCCTGAATAATTCTTTGGCCACATGAACAATGAGTAAATTTTTACCGAATTTAGTATTGCCTTGATTATAATGTGTTTTGAATGCCTGAACAATATATTGGTCGGTCATTTTCAGATTGATTTTTAATTCTTCAGGATTTAACACTTTATTGATAAAAGGCACGTAGAAATTTTTCAGTGCTTCATGTATTACTGTTCCCAGCATTGCCGCGTCAATGGTGTCGCTCACTTCATCCGGTTCGCCAAGTTGGGCGATCTGCTTAAAATAAAATTGTAGTTGACAACGAATATAAATGTTCAAGCTACTTGCTGAAATCCCATTTTTTGAAATTTCATCAAGTCTTTGAAATATTCCTTTGGTTTTTGGAATTGATATAGGTTGTTCTGCGCTTAATTTTATGATTGATGAAACGGTTTTTTCGGCTATACTGATTTGAGGATTATAAAGTGCAAGCTCATCAATTATTTGATGTAAAAATCTGCTTTTATCGCCACCGGCTAATGGATCGGGCTGCGAATTGTAAATAAGTGTTATGTTTTTTGATCTTTGAAGCAAACGGAAGAAATGATAAGCGAAAATGGCATTTTTTTCACGATGGGTGGGTATGTTAAACTCACGTTTCAGCTCAAAAGGGATAAAAGAGTTTTGTTTTCCTGAAGATGGTAAAATGTTTTCATTCACCGAAAGAATGATAAGATTGTCAAAGTCGAGATTCCTTGATTCGAGCATTCCCATTAATTGCAAGCCTTTTAACGGTTCACCGTAAAGGGGTAATTTTTGAGAACTACAGATCTGTAAAAAGATGGAATGAAAAATCTTAATCGTATTTATAGAGCCGTATTCACTAATAAATCCTTCAATTTTATTAAACAGAATTGAAAACTGGTAGAGTAATTCGAGCTCAATTTTTAAATCAATTTGATCAGCAAGCTGCTTGTTGATCGTAGCATCTCTGAATATTTCAATGACGCCTTGAAAACATTGAATAGCTATAACAGGATTATCTTTCCAGTCTTTAAAAGTGATGGTCAAAAATGTTTTCTTGTAATTTTCGGCTTTAAAAGCTTTTAATAAATCTTCACTTTTAAAATCAAGCTGGCCAGTTATTTTGATTTGAGTGAGGATATGCTGAATTGAAATTTTTGGACCATTAAAAAGTTGATCAGAGAGATTACTTATTACTGAATGCCTTAAGCATTTTGAAATATCCGAATATCTGAAAAGTGGATCAGATAGGTTCAGCATCTTTTTTTTATTTTCGGCATACAACTGCATTTTAAACAATTGATTGAAAAAGCCGAAGAGTGGGCTACTTGAAAGTGGCAAACCCATAGTAACATTCAATTCAGTGCAAGTTGAGGGAATTGAATTTAAAACCGGAATGAGTAAGTTTTCATCTGCCAGAATGATGGCTGATTTATGTTTTGCGGTTAAAAAATGGGAGTCCTGCTGCAATAATTGTCCACAAAATTTTGCCTGACCTATTTGTTTTGGGATACCATAAATTTGGATATCCTTTTTGTCGTTCTTTAAATTTTGATCAACCCAACTGATTTCACTTTCCTTCTGGTTTTCAAAATATTTCCTGAAAAATAATCCTGCCTCATGTTTTACTCCAAAATTCGTGTGATTTAAGTAATAATCATCAACATCCCATAAAAAATCTGCTGATCCCAATTCTTTTAAAGAAAAAAGAATTTTTTCTTCGGCGAGGCTTAAGGCATTGAAACCCGCAAATAAAATTTGATCCCACTCAAGCGATTTTGATCGTGCTTCAATATTTTCGGCAACATGGCGAAATAATTTGCCGTTATAAGCCAATTTACGCTTATTTAATCTTTCATTGAGTAGGATGTAATATGTTTTGAGCGAATTAAAAAACTTCAGATAGTTATTCTGAAAAGAACTCAAATTTTCAATTTCCAGGTTCCACTCTGCCAACGATTTTACTTCGGATAAGTAATTGTACATCCGCTCTGCATCTACCATATGTAAATCAACTTCGTTGAAATCTTGAACCAGAATGCTGCCCCATTTATAAAATTCATCAAAGCCTTGTGCATGCTTCCCTTCAATTGTTTTATGAACTTCATAAAGCTCAAAGGTTGTTTTTAATGTGTTGATGCTTTGATATTCCGAAAGTTCCTGAATGAAATCTTCAATTGAAAAAATATTCGGTCCCCAGCTTGTTTTGCCTAAAAGTTCGGCAAGGTATTTTTTTAAAAACAAACTGGCACGTCGATTGGAAAGTACAATGCAAATGTTTGAAATACGATCAGGATAGTGTTCGATCAGGTGTTCGGCAACTCTTTCCAGAAAAGATTTCATTAATTTACTTTTTAAATTATTGGTTTAAATGCTCAGGGCGTCCAAGATCAAGCCAAAAGTCCTGTTGGTCGAGATAACCTGAAATTATCTTAGTTGATGCCAAATTTAGGTATAATTCAATAACCGAGAATTTCCTTTTAGCCGGCATGTATTTGAAAATCTCAGGATCCAGAATTTGTATTCCGCTAAAAGCATATTCATGAACAATAGCCGATTCCATTGTGACAATGTTTTTATTAGTGCATAAATTTGCCCATCCACATAATCGAAAATTTTCATCGAACATTAATTTTCTTGACGATTCTCTTTCTTTTACAGCCAAAGTTGCTATTGCTTTGCTGGCTGAATGCACTTTTATTAATTCATCAATTTTGATGTTCGAAATAATGTCAACATTGTATGCTAAAAATGGACTTTTGTCAAAAAACCAGGCAGCTTTTTTTAATCCGCCTCCGGTATCCAATAATGCATCCCTTTCGTCGGATATTGTGATTTCAGCATCAAAATTATGTTTAGTCACGAATTTGATTATCTGATCAGCAAAATGATGAACATTAACGATTATATCATCAATACCGGCTTCGGTTAATTTTTCAATGGCATGCTGAAGCAAAGTTTTGCCTTTATATTCGATAAGCGCTTTTGGTTTATTTGCAGTAAGAGGCATTAATCGAGTACCTAGTCCTGCCGCAAAAATCATCCCTTTCATCAACTTTGTGTTTTATTGTTTCTGGGGTTTGCAAAGATGCTTTTCTTTAACTGCCAGTTCGCCGCAACTGTTGCATTCAAATATCGGATGCTTCACTTTTTGTCCTAACCCATCTTTTTTTGATTTGCACATCTTTTTACCCATTTTTCTAAAGTTTTAGTCGGTCGTAATCCAGTTCTCTTTTTGTGTATGATTTAGTTCAATATTTAGTTGAAAAGAAGATTTTAAATATTTATTGATGTTTTCGGCCATAAAAACTGATCGGTGCTGACCTCCGGTACATCCAAAGTTTATTGATAAATCAGTGAACTTTCTTTCCTGAAATTTGAGAATTGCCGGTTCAATAATTTGAATGACATGCTTCAGGAAATCATGAGCTTCCTCATATTCTTGTAAATATGTTCGCACGGGCTCATCTATGCCTGTAAGATGGCGGTATTCTTTTAACCTTCCGGGATTAGGCAACGATCTGCAATCAAAAACAAAACCTTCACCATGACCGCTGTAATCTATCGGAATTCCGGCTTTGTAGGCAAAGCTGTTCAAATGAATGGTTAATCCGGGTTTTTTATTTTTTGGTGCGTTGAATGTTAGTTGTGTGACTTTTTTAAGTACCCGACTTAATTCCGGTATTTTGATGTCCATTTTCAATTGATCAAGCAACCATTTAAGTGTTGACACAGCATAGGGAATGCTTTGTATAAAATGTGCTTTTCTCTCAATTAATCCTCTAAATCCGTAAGCCCCTAAAACCTGACAAATCCTGATCAGAACATAAGGGTAGAAATGTTTTTTAAAAGCAACAATGTCTTTTTTCTCTGGTAGAAGATCAAGATAATAATCCAGCAAGGCTGCCCGGGTTTCCGGTGATAAATTTGCTTTTACCTGAAATAGGAGGGAAGCAACGTCATATTGAAGTGGCCCCATCCGCCCACCTTGATAATCTATAAAATAAGGTTCATGATCACGAATTATGATATTTCGTGATTGAAAATCGCGGTAAACGAAATAGTTTTGATCAGCATCTAATAAATAATCACTAAAGGTTTGAAAATCATTTTCAAGCAGTTGTTCGTCAAATTCAATTTTTTGTGGTTTTAAAAAATAATATTTAAAATAATTCAAATCCCAGATAAGCGATTGTTTATCAAGACTAGATCGTGGTGTGCATTTACTGAAATCAATGTGATTTACTGCTTTTGTTTGGAATTCGAATAATGCCTTCAAACTCTTTTTGTACAGTAATTTTGTATCTTCTGATAGGTTTTGGCCTTCATTTAGTACAATTGAAAATAGGTTGAGATCGCCAAAATCTTCAATTAAATAAATATGGTCAACCAATCGAGAAGCATATATTTTAGGGGTGTTGAAATTTAATTTAGTAAAAGTTTCGGAGAAAGAAATAAAAGCCTTATTTTCTTTCTCATCCACGTGATAAACACCCAATGCAACTTTGTTAGCCGATTTAATTCGGAAATAATTACGTTCGGAACCCGATGGGTCAAGCTGAATTATAGAACTGGCTTTTTCTTTTGACCAGTCTTCAAATAACCGAATTAATTTATTTTTGATTTCAGGATTCAACGGAATGTTATTTAGATTTAATACAAATATATTTATTTCTGCCCTATTTCAATTATATTTGTCATTGAAACTTTATTTGTTCTATAATAAAAAATACAAAGCAAAATGGAAGAAAATGCTGCAATAGAAATACTGAAGACTGCCATATTACTTGAAAGAAAAGGGAAGGCTTTTTATTCAACAATCGCGAAACAAACGCAAAGTGCTGCCGTAAAAAAAATCTTCACCATGATGGCCGAAGAAGAAGATGAACATATTGATTTTTTATCACGCCAGTTTGCCAGTTATAAAAAATATAATGAGTTTATAAAGAATGAACCAAATGTTCATATTGACGACACTGAAGCAGTTCAGATATTGACCGAAGAAATTAAAAAGCAAATTAGTGCCGCCAGTTTTGAGGCCGCCGCTATTTCTGCTGCCATTGATTTTGAAAACAAAGCCATAGAAGTTTATTCAGGTCGGGCCAAAGATGCTACAGATAAAAATGAAAAAGAAATGTATCAGATGTTAGCTGATTGGGAAAAAACCCATCATCATTTGCTCCACCGATTGAATGAAGATTTAAAAGAAGAAATTTGGAACGATAATAATTTCTGGCCTTTTTAACAAAAACTAAAATTTCCCTAAGGGGTTTCACTTTAAAGTGAAACCCCTTAGTTTTATAGTCGTTTATATCTAAAACAGTCGATAGTATGATCGTTTACCATTCCAGCGGCTTGCATAAAAGCATAACATATTGTTGATCCGACAAATTTAAAACCACGCTTTTTAAGGTCTTTACTCATTGCATCCGATTCAGTTGATGTTACGGGCATCTCTTTTAATGAATAAAGCTTATTATCGATGGTTTTATAATTTGTAAATTGCCAAATGTATTTATCAAAGCTTCCAAATTTCTTTTGAGTTTCCAAAAAAGCGACCGCATTGCTTATTGTAGCCCTGATTTTTAGTTTGTTGCGGATTATTCCTGAGTTTTCCATAAGATCACCAACTTTTTCTTCAGAATAGGTACTTATTAATTTAGCATCAAAATGATCAAATGCCAATCTGAAATTTTCTCTTTTATGAAGAATTGTTTTCCAACTCAATCCTGCCTGAAATCCGTCTAAAACAATAAACTCGAACAGTTTATCATCGTCATGCAAAGGTATTCCCCATTCTTCGTCATGATATTTTATCATTAATTTATCATCGGAGGGCCAATTACATCTTTTCGGAAATTCTACCATTTTTTAGCGATTTTGAAAGTAAATAAGTCATATTTATCAAGATATGTAGATGTTACTTATGAATATAAAAATTATCTTTGTGAAGTTAATAATTACAAAATCAAAAATACATAAAATGAACTTAAAAGAGGCGGGTTTTAATTCCAAGTTAATTCATTCAGGTGGTATCAAAGATCCCTTGGGTAGCGCAGTGACTCCTATTTATCAAACTTCAACTTTCAGTTTCGAAAGTGCTGCTCATGGAGCAAAATGTTTCACCGGTGAAAGTGATGGCTATATTTATACCCGAATAGGGAATCCTACTATTATGGATTTAGAGCGAACCGTGGCCGATCTGGAAAATGGTTTTGGTGGAATTGCTACAAGTTCCGGAATGGGTGCAGTCAATACGGTTTATATGGCTTATTTGGGACAGGGATCACATGTGGTTTGTACGCAAGCAGTGTATGGTCCGTCCAGAAGTGTATTGGAAACTATCTATCCACGATTTGGTGTTGAAGCAACGTTTGTTAATACTGCTGATTTATCGGAGATTGAAAATGCAATTCAGGATAATACAAAACTTATTTATCTTGAAACTCCTGCCAATCCAACGATGCAGATAACCGACATTGTCGCTGTATGCAAAATTGCACACAAAAGAAATATTCCTGTATGTGTTGATAATACTTTTTGTAGCCCATATTTACAAAAACCTTTGGATTTAGGGGCTGATATCGTTTTACATTCGATGACCAAATTTATTAATGGTCACGCTGACATTGTTGCAGGAATGATCGTAACCAAAACAGAAGCCGATTTCAAAAAATTGCGTCCGATCATGATTAATTTAGGATGTAATATGGACCCAAACCAAGCCTTTCTAACCCGACGGGGATTGAAAACATTGGCAATACGTATTGAAAGAGCGCAGGAGAATTGTATTAAAGTGGCCGATTATCTTGAGAATCATCCAAAAGTAGCATGGATAAATTATCCCGGATTAAAATCTCATCCTCAATATGATTTAGGATTACGTCAAATGTCGGGACCGGGTGCAATGATAAGTTTTGGCCTGAAAGGTGGTTTTAAAGCCGGTGAAGCTATGATGAATAATGTTCAGTTGGCTTTATTAGCTGTTTCTCTGGGTGGAATTGAAACACTTATTCAGCATCCCGCATCAATGACACATTCTAAATTGACTAAAGAAGGAAAAGAAAAAGCAGGAATCACAGATGAATTGGTGAGGTTATCTGTTGGAATTGAAGATGTTGAGGATATTATTAAGGATCTCGATCAGGCACTCGGAAAAGTTTAATCAATGAATGATAAAAAAAAAGAGTCCTGTGGTGAGCAGGACTCTTTTTTTGAATATAATATTGCCTAAATTTATAAGTTATTAGATACGTTAGATTTTTCAATGCCAAGACTGAAATTCACATATTTTTTAATCGTAATATCCATTGTTTTATTTGGAATTAATCCTGTGTTCGCACAGAAGGTGGCAATTGTTTTGAGCGGGGGAGGAGCTAAAGGCTTATCACATGTAGGCGTATTAAGGGCACTTGAAGAAAACAATATCCCAATTGACTATATAGCCGGTACTTCAATGGGTGCCGTGGTTGGTGGCTTGTATGCCAGTGGTTATTCTCCTGCTGAAATCGAAACTTTGCTGACCTCAAGAGAATTTATTCGATGGGCTTCCGGTGAATTGGATATTAAAAATCAGTTCTTTTTCAAAAAGAAACCTGATAATCCATCCTGGATTAGTTTACCAATCCATTATGATAAACGATTTCGCTCAAAAATCCCATTAAATCTTGTACCTACCGATGAGATGGATATTACTATTATGGAATTATTTGCAGGCCCAAGTGCAGCTTCAAAGTATGACTTTAACAATTTGTTCGTCCCTTTCAGGTGTGTTACAACTGACATTGAAGCCAGTGAATCAGTAATCATGAAAGATGGGCAATTGGGAGAAGCCATTCGGGCGTCAATGTCGGTACCATTTTATTTTTCGCCCATCAGGGTAAATGGTAAATTGTTGTTTGATGGTGGAATGTACAATAATTTTCCGGTTGATGTTGCCTATAATGATTTTTCCCCTGATATTATTATTGGCAGTAAAGCTTCAAGTAATTTCGCACCTCCGCAAGAAGATGATATTATCTCTCAGTTGCAAAACATGTTAATGTCAAAGACCGATTATTCTAATATTCCCGGCAAAGGAATAATTATTGAACCAGATTTAGGGAGCATGAATTTAACCGATTTTAGCAGGGCAAAAGAATACATTGATAGTGGTTATATTCACACGATGAATAAAATTGATACTATCAAATCGTTAGTTAGTCGCAAATCAGATCCAAAAGAATTATTTCAAAAACGACTGAATTTCCATAATAAAATTCCTCCAATAGCTATAGAATCAATTCAAATTGAAGGCTGTAATATTTACCAGTCTACTTTTGTAAATAGGCACATCAAACGTAAGCAAAAGTATTTAAATATGAATGATTTGAAATGGGAGTATTATAAGCTTCTGGCCGACAATAATATAACCTCAATTTATCCGGCTTTGTTGTACGATTCAGTTTCCTCCTCTTATCATCTCAATTTTCAGGTAAAAAAGGCGAGTGATTTTATGGCCGATTTCGGTGGCAACATTTCATCTAAGTCGGTGAATGAAGCATACATCGGATTACAATACAATCATTTTGGCATTACATCGTCAAACTATAATATGGGTTTATATTTCGGGCGCTTTTATAGCGGGCTCAGGTTGAATGCACGAATTGATTATCCTTCCAGACTGCCTTATTATTTGCAGGCTTCATACGTATTACATTATCGCGATTATTTTAAAAATACAACCTATTTTGTGGAGGATAAAACGCCATCATACCTATTGAAAAGTGAGTATTATGGAGAGGTTGAGTTTGGTATTCCTATCACAAATCGTTCACGTTTAAGCTCAGGCCTGACAACTGGGAAACTTGCAGATGATTATTATCAGACCAATTATTTTTTGCGCAGTGATACAACAGATCGTACCAGTTTTCTTTTTACATCGCCATTCATGCGATTTGAATACAATACATTGAACAGAAAACAGTACCCAACAACTGGTGCAAAGCATTATTTGTCATTACAGTATGTCATAGGCGAAGAAAAACATGTTCCAGGTTCTACTTCACAAGCAAGGCATTTATATTCAGGCTTGCATCAGTATTGGCAATTCAGGGCAATTTCCGAAAGTTATTTTAATGCCCTTGCAGATATAAAAACCGGTATTTATGCAGAATTGTACTTTTCCAATAAAAAGTTTTTCAACAACTATACTGCAACTATTCTGATGGCACAGCAATTTCAACCTACACTCGAAAGTTCTACAATGTTTTTACCCGGATATAGGGCCCATAATTATATAGCACTTGGTGTTAAAGAAATTTTTTCAATAACCAAATCCTTAGATTTTAGAACCGAATTGTATTTTTTCCAACCCTTTAAACAAATATTTGCTGACCCGGAAAGCTTACTGGCTTATTACGGGGATGAGTTTAAAAACAATTCATATATTGCTTCTGCATCTTTAGTTTACCAAACCCGAATCGGGCCTATGAGTTTGGCTTTGAACTATTATGAGAAACGAAAGGATTCATTTTCCGTGATGTTTAATATTGGCTTTATTCTGTTTAATAAATTTGGATTAGAATAATATTATTTTCCCACATTCAATTTAAAAGAACTGATTCAGGAATTACGCATTTAAATAGCACTGTTAGATCAATGGTTTTGATTAACAATTGAGAATTGCAGGAGCTAAGTTTTTTGAAAATAAAAATTCATGAGAAAGTGAAGAATTCCAATTAATTGTTATTTTTGCAACTGATCTTGAGCCAATCATTGTGATTTGAAGAAATTCAAATGTGATGAACTCTATTGTTTATATGTATTATTTTGAACATCATCGTTTTCAACATTTAAGGGGAAACGAATTCTACAACTGTTAAAAACAGAAATTATGAAAAATGAAAAGTCACTACCTGAAAAGGATGCAGTAGAAATCGAAATTACTGAAAATCAACCGGCAGAGTTGATCGACCAAGTAGAAAGAGAAATGGATGAAAATAAACTTTCTCTTCCTGATGAAAATCAAGTTGATACAGATGTTCCATCAGTAAATTCAACAGCTCATGACCTAGATAATGAGGTCATTCCTTCCCCGGAAATAGCATCAGTAGAAGAAACTTTAAATGATAAAAATATAGATGATCCTGCATCAGATTTGGATCAAATGGGTGTTGAAGGATCTGTTACTTCATTAAACTCCGGTGAGAGTCAAAAAAATAAAAAGAAATCGGTTGAGAAAATCAAAACAGAAAAATCTGTACCTGTCGAGGATGAAGATAATCATACAGAAATCAGTTATGATGATGTTGATATAGATTCATATTCACGTGAGCAGATAGTAGAGGCACTTGCAGAAATAGTGAATGAAACAAACATCTCTTTGATTAAAAAGAAAATCACTTCTCTTAAAGTTGCTTTTTTGCGTGAGAATAAAATTGAACGTGAGAAAAAACGTGAAGAATTTGTTGCGGCAGGGGGTAATATTGAAGAATACGTGACTGATCTGGATGTTGTTGAAGAAAAATTCAAAGCCCTATTTGATATTTACAAGCAAAATAAGGCCAAATTTAATAAATCACAGGAGGAACTAAAACTCCAAAATCTTGAATTGAAAAAGCAGATTCTTGAAGAACTTAAAGTTTTAAACAATTCAGAAGAAACACTGAAAAAGACTTACGATGAATTTAAGATTTTGCAGGAACGGTGGAAAGAAATTGGTATCGTACCGCAAGCTGAAATTAACAACTTATGGCAAAGTTATCATTTCTTGGTCGAAATGTTTTTTGATAAAGTTAAGATTAATAAAGAATTGCGAGATTTGGATTTACGAAAAAATCTGGAACTCAAAGTTGAGATTTGCGAGAAAACAGAAGAATTGTTAATTGATCCTTCCATCACTAAATCATTCAAAGAACTGCAGAATTTCCATGAACAATGGAAAAAAATTGGTCCGGTACCAATGGATGTTAAAGATGATATTTGGGAAAGATTTAAGCAAGCAAGTGATAAAATTAATGAGCGCCGCAGAGAGTTTTATGGTGATTTGCATGAAGAACAAACCAAAAATCTCGAAGCCAAGTTGGTCTTGTGCGAACAAGCAGAAGAATTACTGGAAACAGAATCGAATACTTTGAAAGAATGGCAGGACCAAACAGATAAAGTTAATAAACTTCTCGAAGAATGGAAATCGATAGGACCGGCTCCCAAAAAAGTTAATGATGAAGTTTGGAAGCGGTTTAAATCATTATTAAACGGTTTCTTTGAAATAAAAAAAGATTTTTACTCAAAGTTAAAAGAACAACAGTTAAACAACTATAATAAAAAACTCGATTTATGTTTGCAGGCTGAAAGCCTAAGAGATAGTGAAGATTGGAAAAAAACTACTGACGATCTGATTAATCTTCAAAAAGAATGGAAAACTTTAGGCCCCGTACCTAAAAAATATTCAGATAAAGTATGGAAAAGGTTTAGAGCAGCTTGCGATGATTTTTTCACTAAAAAAGCTAATTATTATTCAAATATTCATGTTCATGAAGAAGCAAATTTGAATCAAAAAATTGAATTGATTCAAAAAATCAAGAACTATAGTTTTGGTGCAGATAAAAAGCAAAATCTTGTTGTTTTTAAAGATTTCCAGAGAGAATGGATGCAAATAGGCCATGTTCCGATTAAAGAAAAAGAAAAACTTCAAGCAGAGTTCCGAAAAGCCATCAATGCACATCTTGAGCATTTGAAAATTAATCAGACTGAGATTAATACCATTAATTATAAATCAAAAATTGAAAATTTGAGCGATAGCCCTGCTACTCGAAATATGATTTATAAAGAACGTAGCTTTCTTTCAAATAAGATAAGTAAGATGAAGGAAGATATAAATTTATGGGAGAATAATGTTGGATTCCTGGCTAATTCGAAAAATGCAAATATACTAAAGGCTGAATTTGAGAAAAAAATTGAATGTGCAAAAAACGATTTAGCTTTGATGGAGTCAAAACTTAAGGTGCTTAATAGTACAGACATTGGTTAAGTTTTATTCAGGAAATTGTTTTAAAAAATAAATGGCAGGCAATACTTTCGGTAAAATATTTTCATTTACTTCTTTTGGTGAATCTCATGGAACTGCCATTGGAGGTATTATTGATGGATGCCCCTCCGGTATTATAATTGATCTTGATTATGTTCAATCAGAACTAAATCGCCGAAAACCTGGTCAGTCGGATATAACAAGTCCGCGTTCGGAAGATGATATCGTTGAGTTTTTATCAGGCATTTTTGAAGGAAAGACCACAGGAACTCCCATAGGATTCGTCATAAAAAATAAAGATCAACAATCAAAGGATTATGATCATCTGAAAAATGTATATCGTCCGTCACATGCTGATTATACCTATGATAAAAAATATGGGGTGCGCGATCACAGAGGGGGAGGGCGATCTTCTGCCAGAGAAACAGCAACCAGGGTTGTAGCAGGTTCTATCGCAAAATTGATTTTAAAAAAATATAAGATTGAAGTGTTGGCCTATGTGTCACAAATTGGATCATTATCAATGGAATATGATTCAGTATTAATTTCCTTTGAGAATATTGAAAAATCAATGGTTAGATGTCCGGATGTAAGTTCATCTGAGAAAATGATAGCCTTGGTTCAACAACTCAAAAAAGAGGGTGATTCAATCGGAGGCATCGTTAGTTGTATCATTGAAAATTGTCCGGTCGGTCTTGGTGAGCCTGTTTTTGATAAATTGCATGCCGATCTTGGCAAAGCCATGTTAAGCATCAATGCTGTCAAGGGTTTTGAATTTGGTCATGGATTTAAGAGTTCAGCAATGCGTGGTTCTCAACTAAATGATTCATTGCGAAATGAAGATGGAAAAATTGTTGCCAAATCAAATTTTTCCGGAGGTATACAGGGCGGAATTTCTAATGGAGAGCGAATCTATTTTAATGTAGCATTTAAACCTGTAGCTACTATTATGAAAAACCAACAAACCGTTAATAAAACAGGTGAAAATGTTGATTTTAAAGCGGAAGGCCGACATGATCCATGCGTTGTTCCAAGAGCCGTGCCAATCGTTGAGTCGATGGCAGCATTGGTGCTGGTTGATCATTTATTACGTAATAATTTGTACAACAACAATATTTAAACAGAAGTATTGCAAAAAAATAGATTTAATACTAGGATATTATTTTGATAATTAATAATTTTGCAGTCCGAAAAAATAATTAGTTAAAAATGGCAAAGAAGAGTAAAGACGCAAGAGGACAGATTATCTTAGAGTGCACAGAGCATAAAGCAAGCGGTATGCCAGGCACATCAAGATACATTTCAACCAAAAATAAAAAAAATACTCCTGAACGACTTGAATTGAAAAAATTCAATCCGATCTTGAAAAAAATGACTGTTCATAAAGAAATTAAATAATATAAGTTATGGCTAAGAAAGTAGTTGCAAGTTTACAATCGGCAGGTAAAGATTTCGCCAAAGTTATCAGAATGGTAAAATCTCCAAAAACAGGTGCATATACCTTTAAAGATACTATTGTTCCGAACGACCAGGTAAAAGAATTCTTGAAAAAATAAGTGATCATTACTAATGATATGAAGAAGCTTTTTCCGAATAGGAAGAAGCTTTTTTTTTAAAATAAATAAAGCAATGAGCGTATTTAGTTTTTTTTCAAAAGAAAATAATAAACCTAACCTGGATAAGGGTTTAGAAAAAACAAGAGAAAGTGTTTTTTCTAAAATATCCAAAGCGATTGTTGGCAAGTCAAAAGTTGACGATGAAGTTCTGGATAATCTGGAAGAAGTATTGGTAACTTCGGATGTTGGAGTTGGTACCACACTTAAAATAATTGCCAGAATTGAAGAACGAATTGGTCGTGATAAATACCTCGGAACTTCTGAATTAAATAAAATTTTAAAAGAGGAGATTGCTGCATTACTAAAAGAAAATGTTCAAGGTGAGGCTACTGGCTTTGATTTAAAAGGGATAAAAACACCCTATGTGATTATGGTTGTTGGAGTGAATGGTGTTGGTAAAACCACAACAATCGGGAAATTAGCACATCAATTTAAATTGGCCGGAAAAACAGTTGTTCTGGGTGCTGCTGATACTTTTAGGGCAGCGGCTGTTGATCAATTAAAAATTTGGTCCGAAAGGGTTGGAGTACCAATTGTAAGTCAGGGTATGGGAGCAGATCCTGCTTCTGTTGCTTTTGATACGCTTAAGTCGGCCGTTGCAAACAATATTGATGTGGTGATTATTGATACAGCTGGAAGATTGCATAATAAAATTAATTTAATGAATGAGTTGTCTAAAATCAAGAATGTAATGCAAAAGGTCATCCCTGATGCTCCTCACGAAATTTTATTGATACTCGATGCATCAACCGGTCAAAATGCAATAGAACAAGCCAGACAGTTCACGGCCGCTACCGAAGTCAACGCATTAGCTTTAACAAAACTTGATGGAACAGCAAAGGGAGGAGTTGCAATAGGAATTTCGGATGAATTTAAGATTCCGGTAAAATACATAGGCATAGGCGAACAAATGGAAGATTTACAACTATTTGATCGCTATGAATATGTCAATACACTTTTTAATAAGTAATATTTGAAAACCCAAATAAAACCCACTAAAATAAATATCGTTACACTTGGTTGTTCAAAAAATCTCGTTGATTCAGAGCATTTAATGAAACAATTGCAAATGAACGATCTATCTGTTTCTCATAATTCCAACGATCCTTCAGAGGTAGCTGTTATCAATACCTGTGGCTTTATTGCTGATGCTAAACAAGAATCAATCGATACCATATTGCAATACCTTGAAGCTAAAAGAGCGGGATTGGTAAAAGCTGTATATGTGATGGGTTGTTTAAGCCAGCGTTACAAAAAAGAGTTGTCGGCTGAAATGACAGAAGTGGATGGCTATTATGGCGTAAATGATATTCCTTTAATCATTAAAGATTTAGGTGCCAAGTACAAAAAAGAATTGGTAGGTGAGCGATTACAAACTACACCTAAACATTTTGCTTATTTAAAAATTTCTGAAGGATGTGACCGTACTTGCTCTTTTTGTGCTATTCCGCTCATTCGAGGTAAGCATAAGTCAAAACCTGTTGAAGAAGTTATACATGAAGCAAAATTGCTGGTCAAGAATGGGGTTAAAGAGCTGATTTTAATTGCTCAGGATTTGACTTATTATGGACTGGATTTATATCACGAGAGAAAGCTTCCTCAACTTTTAAACGAATTGGCTGATATTCCGGATTTGGAATGGATTAGATTGCACTACACTTATCCAACAGATTTTCCTTTTGAGCTTCTTGAAGTTATTAAAAACAGAAAGAATATCTGTAATTATATCGATATCCCGCTTCAACACATTAGCGCACCTATTCTTAAAGCCATGCGCAGATGGAGTTCTCCAAATCAGATAGAAGATTTAATTACAAAAATCCGGATTGAAATTCCTGATGTTTCATTTCGTACAACATTCATTGTTGGTTTTCCGAATGAAACCAGAGAGGATTTTGAAAAACTGCTTGAGTTTGTGAAAAAAACAAAATTTGAAAGATTGGGAGTTTTTACCTATTCTCACGAAGAAGATACGCGTGCTCACCGATTGGAAGACAATATAGATGATCAAACGAAAAATGACAGAATGGAAGAACTTATGGAAATTCAGGAGCAAATTTCATTCGAATTAAATCAGAATAAAATAGGAAAGGTTTTCAAAACTCTTATTGACCGTGTGGAAGGCAATTTTTTTGTTGGCAGGACGGAATATGATTCACCTGAAGTTGACAACGAAGTTCTTATATTAAAAGAAAATAATCAATGCAAAATTGGTGAATTCTATCATGTTCGCGTAACCTCGGCCAGCGCATTTGATTTAAACGGAGTTATTGAAAAGTAATATTATAGACTTATGAAACACCCATGCCCGAATATATTCGTTCAGGCGGGCATCATCCCTTAAAAAATAATTTTATTATGATGAAAAGATTAATCTTAAATCCGTATGATAAATTTGAGGAACATAAGTGCTTTGCCTGTTCTAAACACAATTTAATAGGATTGCAAATGTCTTTTTATGAAGAAGGAGATTTTGTGGTTTCTGAATGGCAACCCCGACCTGAATTTCAAGGATATCACAATGTGTTACATGGAGGTATTCATGCGACATTGATGGATGAAATTTCAAGCTGGTGCATTCAAATCAAACTTAAATCTTCTGGATTAACTTCGAGATTGGAAACCAAATACAAACATCCCGTTTTTTGTGATAAGGGCAAAATCAAATTGAAAGCTAAGATTGATGATTTTTATAAAAATGTAGCAAAAGTGCATGTGCAATTATTCGATTCTGAAGATCAGCTTTGCTCAGAAACTGTAGCTAAATTTATTGTATTTCCGCTTGAAATTGCAAAAAAGAATTTTCACTATCCTGAATATGAAAGCTTTTTTAAACAGCTGCCTGATGGCAATGACTCAGTATAATTAATTTCAATTTTAAATTTAGGTATCGTCAATATCCTCATTAAATTTTTCTTTGGTGAAGTTTGTCACTATATCAGTTACTTTATAGTTATAATCCGGGTACTTGTATAAAGGATTAATTGGATCTGTGACCCCCAGAGAGTATCCATAAATACTCTCATATTCATTCACTTGTTCACCCATTTTCTCAAGCTGTCTGAGGTATTGTGCAACAGACTTTGATTCAATAATAATCACTTTTTCCATTTGATTGACTATCGGGCTGTGTTTTCTGTTACGATCGTGCTCAAATTGAAGGATTCTGCGGCCATCGCGTGTTATCCCAATGGTTCGGTAATTTAGACTTTTTCCAATACCTGGAAGATTCAGGACACTGCGATCTGTGGCTAAAAAAGGGATATTACCAGCCTTTTTCAATGCATGAATATTTCTGACGATATCATCAGAACCTATATTTACCTTTTCATTGGTAGTATAGAAATCAATTGGTAATCTTCCAATTTGTTTCTCTTCAATCTGTTCCTGCATTAGACGCGCATTAGTTGTGAAATTATGAAAGTTTTCCATGTATCCCTTCACTCCAAAAGTATAGTAAGGTATTACCCCAATATCACTTAATACTTTCCTGAGCTTTGCAGTATGTCCTCTGCGTGATGAAGCCACTGTAAATACCATTTGATTGGTAACGGTCCAACCGGCAGAAATCAGACGTTCAATTGCAATTTTTGCTTCGGGTGTTACTTCCATGGCGGTTTGAAAGTGAGTCTGGATAAAAAATTGCTTTATCCCGATTTTACATGCTTTTTCTTTAAAGTCTTTAAGGATGGCAGTCAATTCAGGTGTAATACGTTGTGGCAAATAAACAGGGAGCCTGGTACCAAGGCGTACTCGAATCATTTCTGCAAATTTTTCACCATCCTTTCGTTTTAAATTTGCTTCATTTTTTCTGATTGCCATTAAGTAAATTTCATCCAGAATTTTTTGTAAGGATATATCTGTACTCATTAAGGCATCGCCACCTGTTATCAAAATATCCCTTAATTGTGAATCTTCTTCAAAATATTCTAATAATCGTGCTAGTTTCTGCGGCCATGCCTCATTGGGCCTAAGTTTATCCAGATTAAAATTTAAATTCCCTGCTTGGAAATCATACATTCTTTGACATGAAACACAGAGTCCTCCACATGCCCTTCCGACGGTGTCAGGAATGAGTATTGCCACTTCAGGATATCTTCGGTGCACATTATGTGAGGAAGGTAAAATCCAACCTGCGACATTGGGTTTGCCGGGTTGTACGATGTCTTCATGTTCCCAAGCTACCAAATGCCCAAATTCTTCGGTTAATTCTTTACTGTAAATCATGTAATCTCGAATTGCCATATCTGCTCCAGGAGCAAATCCCGGTTCGTTTACATTTAATAAGCTTAGATAATACGGGTTAATAAAAAATGGAATTCCTGTATCATGAGCTTTATTTAGTAGGTCCATTGTCTCTGGATCAAGGGAGGAAGCCAGTAATTCATTCAGTAATTTAGGCGAACGGATTGCAAATCTAAGATGAAACTTGCGATCGTCCCACCATTGCATCATCCTCAGGTATTTTTGCTCCGAAGACATGCCTGGCTCAAAATAATAATTAGTGCTTGTTATTTCCCCTTCATCAATTTTTTCAATAAGAATATGGATGATTCGGTCCCTGTTTTTATCTCTTATTTTGATCATTCTGGGATCTAAGCCCGAAGGATGCCGATTCATCCATTCATTCAGTAATTCATTTTTATTGCTAATTTGGGTTTTACCACTAAATTGACGAAAAAGATAGAGCATGTCCAGGAAAAAATCTTCTTTGGCACCTCCTGTTCCATATTTTACCGCCATCCAAAGGTATTTAATAGGGTTGCTACCAACCATTTCACCTCTTAGGTTTAAATCATTATACCTTTGCCCGGCATTGTCTATATAATCTAATAGCCGAATTGCAGCAATATCTCGCCAATTTAGTTTTTTATAGTGCTTGGTTTCGCATGCTGATGTTTTATAGTATTGATATGCATTTGGATGTGATTTAAAATATTGAAGAACCCAATGTTTAATTTCCAAAAGTGCTTCTGATTTATAATGTGCTTTTCTTATGATTTGGTCGAGTTTTGGGTTTTCAACTAAAAGTTGATTTAGTATTTTGAAAGATTTTACACTGATCGCGACCTTCTCTAATGTCTTAATTTTATTCATGGTAACTTAATTTAGAACCTTTATATTATCTAAATAAAAAGAAATAATTTTAAATAATTTCAAAATATCTCAAAAGTGCTGTAAGTAGCAGAAAGACAGATGGAAATGCTTTAATTAGTCATTTGCTTTACAAATATACAAAAAAAATAGGCTTAAAAAAAGTGTTGCTAAAGCAAAATAGGCTATGTTCCAACACAATTTGAACATAGAATAATTCTAAATAAGAATAAATTTAATACCTTTGCATTTTTTAAATTATAAAAATGTCAACAGCAATATATAGAACACCACTTCCTTTTAACGAACCTGTGCTCGACTATTTACCAGGCTCTTCTGAACGAATCGAGCTTAAAAAGGAGTTAAAATATTATAAGTCTAAAGAGCTGGATATTCCAATGATTATTGGTGGGAAAGAAGTCCGTACCAATGATCCTGTTACGATTCATCCTCCCCATGAAATTGCACATACTTTGGGTAAATTTTATAGGGGAAATGAAGAGCATGTTTATCAGGCTATTGATGCAGCTTTAGGAGCCAGAGAGCAATGGCAGGCTTTAACCTGGGATCAGCGCGCTGCAGTATTCTTGAAAGCAGCCGAGCTCGTTTCAGGGAAATATCGCCAGAAATTAAACGCAACAACCATGCTTGGTCAGTCGAAGAATGTGTATCAGGCTGAAATTGATGCTGCCTGCGAATTTGCTGACTTTTTAAGATTTAATGTTCATTTTATGACCGAAATCTATCAGCAGCAACCTCTTTCTTCAAAAGGAGTTTGGAACAGAATGGAACAACGACCCTTAGAAGGATTTGTATATGCAATCTCACCTTTCAATTTTACTTCCTTATCCGGCAACTTAGCTGCAGCACCGGCATTGATGGGCAATGTTGTGGTGTGGAAACCTTCCGAACCACAGATATATTCAGCTACTATCATTATGGATATTTTTAAAGAAGCCGGATTACCTGATGGGGTAATTAATATGATTTTTGTACCAGGGCCGGTTGGTGGGCATGTCATGGCAAAACATCCTGATTTCGTTGGAGTTCACTTTACAGGATCTAATGGCGTATTCAACAAAATATGGAAAGCTATAGGTGATCACGTTCATCTGCATAATACCTATCCAAAAATAGTTGGGGAAACAGGGGGTAAGGATTTTGTAATGGTCCATAAATCGGCTATTCCAAGCCAGGTTGCTACCGCTCTTGCGAGGGGTGCTTTCGAATATCAGGGACAGAAGTGTTCTGCAGCCTCGAGAGCCTATATTCCTTCAAATTTGTGGCCTGAGATTAAGAAACAGTTGATTCGGGATGTTAAATCATTTAAAATGGGTAGCCCTGAAGATTTTACCAATTTTATTACGGCTGTGATTGATGAAGTTGCTTTCAATAAACTAACGTCTTATATTGACGCTGCAAAAAAGGATAAGGATGCCGAAATTATTGTTGGGGGTAATTATGATAAAACGAAGGGTTACTTTATCGAACCTACCGTAATAGTAACAGATAACCCAAGTTATATAACTATTCGTGAAGAGCTTTTTGGTCCTGTACTGACTATATTTGTGTATCCTGAAGATGATTTTGAAAATACGCTGCAATTAGTAGATAAAACATCTCCATATGCGCTGACCGGTGCCATTTTTTCACAGGACCGATATGCTATTGATCTGGCTTCAAAAAAGCTGATTAACGCGGCCGGTAATTTTTATATCAATGATAAACCTACGGGTGCAGTTGTTGGCCAGCAGCCATTTGGCGGAGCTAGGGCATCAGGCACTAATGATAAATCCGGCTCTATGCTGAATTTGTTAAGATGGGTTTCTCCCCGAACGATTAAGGAAAATTTTAGTCCACCGGAAGATTACAAATATCCTTTTATGCAGGAGGATTAAAATAACTTTTACTATTTTATCAAAAACAAAAATAAGGATAGTAAAAGTGTCTCATGTTTTAATGTATTATCTTTACATGCAAATAAATTAAACTTTAAATGAAGAGTAAAATCAATTGTACCTGGAAAAAAAATATGGCTTTTGAGGCCGAGATCAACAATTTTAAAATTTTAATGGATGCTGATGAAAGCGTTGGTGGTGAAAACTCAGGCCCAAGACCGAAGCCTTTAACCCTTGCCTCCTTAGGAGGATGTACAGGAATGGATGTAGTATCGATTCTGAAAAAAATGAGAATTGAACCAGCTTATTTTAATATTGAAATTGAAGGAGAACTTACCGAGGAACATCCTAGATATTATCATAAAATTCATCTTACTTACCAATTTAAAGGAGATGATTTGCCAATGGATAAATTGGAAAAAGCAGTAAATCTATCACAGGACCGATATTGCGGTGTAAGTGAATTGTTAAAAAAGGGGGCTGAAATAACTTATCAGATTGAACTTCTTAATTAATTTTTTTAGGATTTTAATAGATCTGTAAGTTCACTGATTATCATTGCAGTTGCACCCCAAATTAGATGTGTATCAATATAATATGAAGGAACTTTTACAAGTAATTGATTACGGTGTAGGATTTCTTTATGTTGTATGTTCTCAGCATTTTGTAATTGATCGAGAGTAATTTCAAAAATCGCATCAACTTCAACTGGGTCCATAATAAATTCAGGTCTTTTATTTGTAAACCCTATCACCGGCAGTACATTATAATTACTGGGAGGAATGAAGAGTTCTGTCAAGTTTCCAATCACCGAAATATGATCAATATTAACACCGATTTCTTCATTAGCTTCGCGCAGAGCTGTATAAATCAATGATGAATCTTCAAGTTCAAATTTACCGCCGGGAAATGCAATCTGTCCACTATGCACTCCCTGATATTCCGGCCTTTTTATAAAAACTGTGTGAATATTATCATTTTTTGGATAAAACAGAATTAATACAGCACTTGCCCGTGGAGGATTAAAATGAGTGCTTTTCTTCATCTCCAGATTGCGGGTAACCGGAGCCATTTTGATTTGCGATTCCAGTCCTGGCAATGGTTTTGTAAGTTTGAATTCTAGTTCTTTAATAAAGTTAGTAAATGATTTCATGTGTAGTTTTAATGCTTACAAAGAAATGAATTTATTTCCTTAGATCAATTTTTTAATTAACTTTGTTAGCAGTATAAAATTTAAAATCAATGGGAACTGAAAAATTAAAGCCGATTGTTAGAAATAAAATTAAGAAAGAAGGAATTCGAGATCTTATTTTATTTAATGACGACTTCAATACTTTTGATTTCGTTATTGAAACCTTAATTGAATTATGCGATCATGATGCTATTCAAGCTGAACAATGTGCATTCTTAATTCACTTTAAAGGAAAGTGTGCCGTGAAATCAGGTGCTTTTCATGATTTAAAACCTATTCAGCAGGAAATGTTGAACCGTTCTTTAACTGCAAGTATTATCTAAACTATTTGAAATGAATTGGACAATTATTACTGTCTTAATTATCATAGGTCTTACATTTATTGTATTGGAAATTTTAGTTATACCGGGTCAGGGTATAGCTGGTGTTATTGGATTAATTATTATGGCCGTGGGTATTTGGCAAACTTATGCAGTTTATGGACTTACCGCGGGTCACATAGTATTAGGATCAACTTTAATTTTATCCGTAGTTTCTTTGGTACTGTCTCTTCGTTCGAAAACATGGAAAAAAATGATGCTACAAACTGAGATTAAAGGAAAAGTAAACGAAATTGATAGTGCGAAGATTAAAAAAGGTGATATTGGAAAATCAATTTCGCGATTGGTTCCTACCGGAAAGGCCATTTTTAATAATGAATATTATGAGGTTCATACTTATGGAACTTTCATCGACCAGAATATTGAAATAGAAGTAGTTAGTATAGAACACAATAAAATATTAGTAAAACAAAAATAATAATAAAATATTATGGAACAACCAGAAGTAGTAGCTTTTTTAGCCATTGGGATTGGATCAATATTCGGTCTTTGGATTATTTTTTATTTTATTCCTGTTGGTTTATGGTTTACTGCCCTTTTATCGGGTGTAAGGATTTCGTTAATTCAACTTGTATTTATGCGATGGAGAAAAGTGCCACCACAATTAATTGTGCGGAGTATGATCTCGGCCACTAAAGCAGGTCTAAAAGTAAACCGTGATGAGATGGAAGCTCATTTTCTTGCAGGCGGTAATGTAGTATCTGTTGTAAATGCCCTAATATCTGCCGATAAGGCAAATATTGCACTGGACTTTAAAGTTGCAACTGCAATTGATTTGGCAGGAAGAGATGTCTTACAAGCGGTTCAAATGTCGGTTAATCCAAAAGTAATTGATACACCACCTGTTACTGCAGTTGCAAAAGATGGAATCCAGCTTATTGCTAAAGCAAGGGTAACCGTTCGGGCAAATATTAAGCAATTAGTTGGAGGTGCCGGGGAAGAAACAATTTTAGCGAGAGTAGGAGAAGGTGTCGTATCTTCAATTGGTTCTGCTGCCTCGCATAAAAGTGTTCTTGAAAACCCTGACACCATTTCTAAACTAGTACTTGATAAAGGATTGGATTCAGGTACTGCATTTGAGATACTTTCTATTGATATTGCTGATATAGATATTGGAAAAAATATTGGTGCGGTATTACAAATGGATCAGGCAAATGCCGATAAAAATATTGCACAGGCTAAGGCAGAAGAAAGAAGGGCAATGGCTGTGGCTGTTGAGCAGGAGATGAAAGCCAAGGCTCAGGAAGCTCGTGCAAATGTTATTCAGGCAGAAGCTGAAATACCTAAAGCAATGGCTGAAGCATTCCGTAGCGGTAATCTTGGAATAATGGATTATTATAAATTTAAAAATATTGAATCTGATACCCGGATGCGTGATTCAATATCAGATTCAGGACCTAAGTCGGGAAGAAAAGGTGGTACTGATATGAGTAAAAAATAAGCTTGATAATTATCATGAAAAATAAGCGTTTATGAATTATCATGAACGCTTTTTTTATGAAGATTTTTGCTAACTTTAAATTATGATGATAAGTGAAGATCGTAGGCTGAAAGTTAATGAGAAATACCTTGAATTAATTGAAGCTTGCAATAAGTTTGCTACGGAAACGGAGTTGCGGAAAATTGCAAAAGCATACGAATTAGCCTATAAGGCTGAAGTTCGCGATTTTGATAATTCCAAAGGATTAGATATTTATCATGCAATCGAAATATCCCTTATTGAAGTTAATGAAATGGGATTAGGGGCCGTTGCTGTTGTTAGCACACTGCTTCATAATTTATATGAGAATAAGGAAATAACTCAGTCGGAAGTTCAGAAAAAATTTGATAAAAACATTGCAGGAATATTAACAGGATTTAACAGAATATCTAATCTTCAAACAACCAAACTTTCGGTTCAGTCTGAAAATTTCAGAAAGCTTTTTCTTACTTTAATTGATGATATCAGGGTTATCTTGATCAAAATTTCTCATCGCTTATACGATATCCGGAATTATGAGAAATTACCTATAGAAAAGCGATCAGACTATCTTGATGAAGTTATTCATATTTATATACCCATCGCTCACCGTTTAGGGCTCTATAAGATCAAATCTGATTTGGAAGAGCTCTCAATGAAATATTCGCACCCTGAGGTTTATCAGTCTCTCATGGAGAAAATACAGTCGAGCAAAACAAAACAAAAATCATTTTTGCAACATTTCATTAACCCGATTCAGCGCGAATTGACCGTTCAGGGTATTGATTGTGAATTTAAAAGTCGCCCAAAATCTGTCTATTCCTTATGGACCAAAATGAAGCGCCAAAATGTTGAGTTTGAGGAGATATATGATATTTTTGCGGTACGAATTATCACAAATAGTGAGGCTAATAAGGAAAAGGAAGATTGCTGGCGCGTTTATTCCATTGTCACAAATATCTATTCACCGAATCCTAAAAGGCTTCGAGATTGGATAACTACCCCGAAAGCTTCCGGTTATGAATCATTGCACACAACTGTAAAAGATCCAAACAATAAATGGGTGGAAGTTCAGATTCGATCGAAACGTATGGATGAAAATGCTGAAAAAGGGCTTGCTGCTCACTGGCGTTATAAAGGTTTTGGTAGTAAAAAAGACTCGGAAAGTTGGTTAGAGCAGGTACGTGATATTTTAGAAAATCCTAATCAAATCTATTTTGATGATGAGCTGGTAGATCAAAAAAAACGTTCGAATGATAAAATTTTTATTTTCACACCACAAGGCGATTTGAAACAATTGCCCATTGGTTCAACTGTACTGGATTTTGCTTTTGAAATCCACACAAATATTGGGTCAACATGCAGCGGTGCTAAAGTAAATGGTAAGGTAGTTCCAATCAGGTATATTCTTAATAATGGCGATGAAGTTGAAATTATTACCGGTAAAAATCAAAAACCAAAACTTGATTGGCTGAATTTTGTAATCACAAATAAAGCGAAGGGACGAATTAAAAGAGCGCTCCTTGAAGAGAAATATAAAGAAGCTGAAGTTGGTACGGAAATTATTCGCAGGAAATTTAAAAGTTGGAAAATTCCCTATAATGAGGACAGTATTGATAAAATAATTAAGCAATTTAAGTTTAAAACTTCGGTAGATTTCTTTTATTCTGTTGCGACCGAAAAAATTGATCTTGCGAAAATCCGCAAACTTTTGGAAGGCGAAGACGTTCTCGAATATAAAGAAAAACAGGAATTACCTATAGAATTAGGAAAAGTAGCGGAAAGGGATAAAAGTGATTTTTTGATGATAAATGATAAGCTGAAAAATGTGAATCATTCATTAGCAAAATGTTGTAACCCAATTTCAGGGGATGCTGTTTTTGGTTTCGTGACTGTGGGGAAAGGAATTACCATTCACAGGGTAAATTGTCCGAATGCTGCTCAAATGTTAGAAAAATATAGTTATCGGGTTATTGAAGTAAAATGGCAAGATGCTGAAGCTCCCACTTATATTACCAATGTTAAAGTGGTGGGTATAGATAGAATTGGCATTATTGGCGAACTTACAGATGTCATTTCCAAAGATCTTAAAGTTAATATGCTCTCATTTAAAGTTGAAACAGGGAATGGGCAATTCGAAGCAAAAATCAAAGTACAGATACGAAATAACGAACATTTAGATGAACTGTTGCATAAACTTGTAAAAGTTAAGGGGATAAGCAAGGCGAGTAGGGTTGATAAGTTTTAATTTTTAGTTATTTGTGATCGACCGAAATCCAATTCCATGAATATTAAGTAATCTCACATCATAGTCATCTTTAAGTGTTTTTAAGTCATAAAACTATTTTGACTCTTTCCGATAGTTTAATATTATACATATATGTTGAACAGGGTAATTCATCCCTTGCTGCCAAATTTGTTGTTAATGAAAGATAATATTGTGTTAGTAAAATCAATTTTTATTTTTGATAAATAATTAAATCGATAGGATCATAATCTACATAAGTCCCAATATAAGACTATGATCTTGTTTTGGGACATATGCTGTTTTGGACCAGATTATTTTTTTATTAGTAAGCAGCTATATTTTAGTTCCTTAATTAATCCAGAATTTATGAGGAACATTACTATTTTTGTTTCCAGGGATAATAAACCAAATCCATATGACATCAATAGTTGAATAGGATTAAATATTAACAAATGTTTTCAATTAATTTTATCAGCTCGTTTGGTTTAAAAGGCTTTGCGAGATATTCATTCATTCCTGCTCCCAAACACATTGATCTATCTCTTTCCATAACATAAGCAGTAATTGCAATAATCCTTGTATGTTCTTTTTTCGCACTTTTCATTTCTATTTTTCTAATCTCTTTGGTTGCTTCAATTCCATCCATAACGGGCATTTGGATATCCATCAAAATTATATCATATTTGCTCTTCTTGAATAAATCGACTGCAATTTTACCATTTTCAGCGATATCAATATTATGACCTTCTTTACGTAAAGTTGCTATTGCAAATTTTTGATTTAAAAAATTATCTTCCACTAATAGTATATTGAGCGGATTTAAGGTTTTTTGCTTTACAACAAGTTTGTTTTTTTCAATTAAATCCGGAATGTCCTGATTTCTCTGAATTTTTGCCGTAAACCAAAATTTAGATCCTTTCCCTTCCTCACTTTCAACACCTATTTCTCCTCCCATCAGTGATGAAAGGTTTTTTGCGATCGCAAGTCCAAGGCCAGTACCTCCATATTTTCGAGTAGTTGTTGAGTCAATTTGTGAGAAAGCCTTGAAAAGTTTTTCCTGGCCATCTTTAGTAATCCCTATTCCTGTATCGATAACGCTAAACTTCATCAAACAATAATCAGATTCAATTTTATCCGATTCAATTTTTATGGTAACACTACCTTCCTTGGTATACTTAATTGCGTTATTTGTAAGATTAATTAAAATTTGTTTAAGCCTGGCGGGATCACCAATATATGCATTTGGGGTGCTGCTTTCAAAGCTGGTATAAAGTTTTATCCCTTTTCCTTTAGCTTTATTTTCTAATAAATCAATTACAGAATTAACTTCATTAGATAAAAAGAATTTATTGTTTTCAAGAATAAGTTGCCCGGCTTCAATGCGGGATAAATCTAAAATATCATCAATAATAGTTAATAGATTATTTCCTGAAAGATTGATAATATCAAGAAATTCCTGTTGTTCATCAGTTAAATCTGTTTGTTTCAAAACATTGTACATTCCAATAATTCCATTCATTGGAGTTCTAATTTCATGACTAATATTTGCCAGAAACATTGATTTTAATTGATTGGAAGCATCGGTTTTTTCCTGATATTCCTTTATTTGAGTTTCAAGTAACCTAATGTGTTTTTTTAGTTCTTGATTTTCCTTAAATAAACCTTCTTTTGTATTATCCATAATAAAAATGGCATTTAAATTTCATTATTAACGGTTATTCCAACATGTTTAAAAATAATACTTATCAATTCATTCTTATTAACCGGTTTTGCAATATAATTGTCAAATCCGGCATCTAATAGTCTTTCCCTGTCTCCAGCCATTGCATAAGCAGTTTGTGCAATAAATGGAATAAATTTATACTCTTTCCATCTGCTTTTTACTTCATGCATTAATTTAATCCCATCCCACGGTGCAGGCAAGTTAATGTCGAAAAGCATAACATCAAATATCACACCGTTTTTATATGCTCTCTCTATTATACTGATGGTTTCTTCACCGTCAACTGCCAATGAATTATTCCCGACTTTATCAAGCATCTTACTTAATACAAGTCTGTTCATTCTATCATCTTCAACAATGAAGATATTAATTTTTTTACCATCATCACGATCTTGTATGTTTACGGATTCTCCTCTTGGTTCATCTTTCGCTTTCAATTGAGCAGGATTGGCACTGGTTTTTAAAAGAATTTTAACTGTTGTTCCAACCCCTTTTTTTGACTCTACTATGATGTCACCCTTCATCAAACTAATTAGTCTTTTAGCCAATGGTAATCCCAAACCTGCTCCCTGATAATTACGGGAATATCCCAGACTTTCCTGACGAAATGCCTCAAAAACGTGATTAATATAAGATTCATCTATTCCAATTCCAGTATCTTTTATTGAGATGATTACCATGTTTTCATCTGCATCATAATCAGTTATAACGTTGATGAATCCCTTATCCGTATATTTTACCGCATTATCTATGATGTCGCTAATAATTTTTGTGATATTGTGTTCATCAACTAGTACATCCGGGACTTCATTGTACTTTGTGTTGAATTTTAATTTTTTTTCATTTGCCTTAAACTTATATAGGTTTGCCACATTCTCAATGATTTCATTGATCTTACAGGGTATAAGTTGTACCTCCATGTCATTAGCTTCAATACGGCTAATATCAATGATATTATTAAGTAGGTGTAGCAATCTGTCGCCACTTTGTTGTATTCCATTTGCGAAATCAAATAATTCCTGATTTTCCATGATCGATAATTCGGTAACCAATAAATTGGAAAATCCAATAATTCCATTTAATGGGGTACGAATTTCATGGCTCATGTTTGATAAAAAGGCATTTTTTAAATAATTGGCATCTTCGGCATTTTTAAGTGCTTTCTTTAATTCTATATCAATTTCCAATCTTTTATCCAGTTCTTCTTTTATTTCTTTTGTCCGCTTACCAACTTCTGATTCTATTTTTTGATTTACTATTTTTAATGAGGCTTGAAGTTGTTCAAGTTCATTTTGCTTATTTTGAATTGTTGAATGAGATACTTTATTCTTCTTTCTGAATCTGATAAATAATAACAAAATAAGTAAACCTTGGATGGAACCTAAACTAATCAAGAGTATAAGTAGGGTTTTATTTTTTGACTTGCATTCTTCCAAAGACCTACTTAAAGCTTTATATGTTATTTGGTTGTTGATTACTTTGATTTGATTTTGAGTAGATGATAAATCCGACTGAAGTCGCTCTGTATAATTTTTTGCCAGTAAAAAATAGTCTTTGGCATGTTTAATTTGCTGGAGTGCTAACTTTATATTACCATTATTTTCATAAATCTGAGATGATTTTTGATAACTACGTGACTTAACCATGTAAATCTCCTCAGCATCGTTTAATTCTAATACATTCTGAAAATATTTTAGAGCTGAGGATGATTCTGCTCTTTTCAAAGAGATTTCCCCTAAATGAAAGGAGCTGTTTGCAATTAAAATATTTAGATTACTATTTGAGGCATGGTCAAGCGCATTTTTAAAACTGCTAAAAGCTGCTTCATAGTTTTTTTGGTCGAATTGAATATTGCCAATTGCAAAATAGTTGGCTGCTAAATTTTCAGTTTTATTTCCTGATTCAAAAATTAATCCGGCAGATTGGTAGTACATAATTGCATTGGCAAAATCCTGGATTTTGGCATGATTGAATCCGAGATTTTTAAAAACAACTGAAACCATTTCACTATTACCTATCGATTGAGCAATTTTCAATGCTGATTTTAATTGGATAATTGCAGAATCGTATTTATTGGCTTCGGAGTAAATAAATGCAGTCAACAAGCAGGCTTTCAGTTCATTATTAACATCACCTAAGTCTTTGTAAAGAGATACTGCTATTTGAGAAGGTAATAATGCATCCTCAGGAAGCTTTGATTTAAAGTATAAATCGGCCATCTGGTAATTTAAATCTGCTTTGAGTTTTGAATCTGATAAAAGTTGAGAATTCTGTCCGGCTTTTATTAAAACACCGGCAGCACTAACATAATCCGATTTTGATATGAAAGTTTCGCCTATTTTAAGTAATTCTTGAATATTTTTCTCTTCATCGGGGGTTTTATTTAATAGCTCTGTTTGAGTGCTATCCTGAAAAGCAAACAAATATTGCGGGTCAAATATCCCTAAAACTAAAATTAAATAGATCATTTGTTTCATTTAATCCTATTTTTTATGGGCAATGTATAAGGTTTCTTCGGTGTTTATCGCATATTTTTCGATATCCGGAATATCCCATCTAATGCTTGGATTTATCTGTTCAACTGTAAAACCAGCTGTTTCAAGACGTTTTGGGTAATCAGAACCATAAATTCTCACATGGTCAAATTGTCCAAAATGATCTTCCCTTTCTCTCTCGTCGGTAATTGAAAAGTCTTCATAAGTTTCTCTTAATACTCTCGAAACAGGTACCTGTAATAAGGCCCATCCTCCAGGTTTAAGTACACGATATAATTCTTTCATTGCTTGCAAATCTTCCGGAATATGCTCAAGAACATGGTTGCAAAATATAATGTTGAAGGTGTTGTCTTCAATATCGAGTTTTCGAATATCAATGATGGATATATCTTTTGAATAATAAAAACCTTCGTGGTGCTTAATTCCTTCCTGATATTCAAGGTTGGGAATTGCACTTAAAAGAGCTTTTAAACTTCCAGATGGTGCAACATGCAGCATTTTATTGTGTTCAGTACTAATATCCGTAAAATGAGTTAAATAAAGATAAATCAATCGATCTCTATCGGTTGAATAGCATCTTGGACAGATACAATTATTTCTTCTTCCGGCCCCGATGATTCTTTTTTCTGTTATTACAGGAAGGTCAAATCCTCCCGGTAATAGCTTGCGTAGCTTACTCTTGCAAAAAGGACAGTAGTATTTATTTCCGATATAGAAAATAGATTGTACAATTTGCCAGCTTCCGCGAAGTTTTTTGCCTAAAGCATAAGGAATATATTTTTTTATTGCTGATTTCATGACTTATCTACTTTCTATTTTAAATTGTAACTGTTTTTCTAAAACGAATATACAAATTGATATTTATTTATTAAGTTTTAACTTTCGGGTTTTAGCCTTTCTTCCAAATCAGTAAAGTCCATCTATTAAATAATTATAAATTTTTCACTGAATCTTCCCAAATTACATTCAAGGATTAAAAAATAAAAACCTGTATTGAACATTTCTTTATTGATATTGATTTGATATGTGTTTGGTGATTGATATTCATTAACAAGTGTCTTAATAACCCGACCTAGTTCATCCACTACATATAAATTCACCCGCATGGCTTTTGGTAAATCATATTTAATGGCTGCTGATGTGTTTACAGGATTAGGTACAACTTTTTGTAATATTGAGATAGAACCATTAATTATATTATCACTTATTCCATTTATTGATTCCTGACTTTCATAGGCCCCAATATCATAACCGTTACCATATGGCCTTGGCCTATTAAGTATATCAAAAGTTAAATTATAAGAAAAAGAAGACAGATTTTGTCCGGTATTTACGGCCGGAGAAGTAATTTTTAAATCAAAATTATTTGCAGATGAATTTTGAAATTGAATATCGGAAATTTGGCCTTTCAACAAATTATTAGCTGTTTGATAACGGATTCCATCACTAATATTCATAAAGGAACTTTCTCCCAAAACACTATAAGCACCCGGATCAACAATGATATTGTTTTTAATGATATAGTTGCCTATCTGGGTATTTGTTAATTTTAATCCATAAGTTTTAGGGCTAACTATGGTATTATTATAAATTAAAAACTCAGAATTGGCTTTAGTATCAACATGTCCAACCCAGATTCCGTGTTTTTGATAATAAGGATTGGTTGGAAGGAAGCTTGGTTGATAGGATTTTCCGGCTCTAACAATTAAATTATTATAAATTTTGTGATTGCCGAATCCTAAAATATCAATACCATCTCCCTTTCCGTCGAATATCATATTATTATAACAATCACAACTACTTCCTCCTCCAATTAAAATTCCACTCATCTGAAACTGAGTTTCTTTGTAACTATCATTTCTGATTATATTATTATAAATGGCACAATTTTTTGTGGTCGAACTAACCTGGATCCCATCCCATCCGGTATTTTCAATTATGTTGTTGTATATCTGGACCCCTTCGATTACATGAGGTAATAATGTATCGCAACCTACAATTGCTTGCCCTGTGTATTTTGAACTTCCAATATACATACCTTCTTCTCCGATATCATGCAAATAGCAATCATGAATTTTAATATTGTACATGGTAAAATTGCCACGAACTGATGTAAGATCGCAGCTGGGCTCAGTTTTAGCATAAATCCCTGCAATCGGAGTATTAGAAATTTCCAGATTTTCAAGCTCTACATCCGTGCTTAAATTGTCGATGCTTAATCCTGCTCCGTTTTGAACATGTGAAACCTTGATGCCATATTTGAAATTTGAATGACCGGCACCGCTCATTTTTATGTATGAACAATTTTGAAATTTAATTCCATAGTTATGCGAGGTAATAATTTTAACCTGTCCACCTGAATTGATGATAACTATTGGTTTACTGCTTGTTCCGTGTATATTTCTGAACAAAAAATATTCACCTTCACCTTCTAGGCCGCCTGCTCCGGTTAGTAAGCAAATTGTATCACCGGGAGCATAAGTTCCACCATCAATAACGGTGGTTGTTCTGCTAATTAAATGATTATTGGATTGCCCATATAAGGAAATGCCCAAACTAAAAATCAGAGATAAAAAGATATAAAAACGTAAATAAATAATCTTTGGATGATTAATATATCTCATAATTACCAATTCATAGATTCTTTCTTAACTCTTTTAACCGATGAAAGTTTCAAGATTTAAGTACTTTTTAGTAAAAGTAATGAATAATAAAACTTATAATTATAGGTAAATCTCTTAGTGGTAAGAAAAATTTTAATTCAAAATGAAATTTTTATTTGATGATAAAACCCCAATCTCCCAGAAATTACATTCCTCGTTTGGCACGTTCCCAATTAACCGATTGCTGCCCTTTAAGAAATCTTCTGAAACCAAGGAATACCGAAAGATTCATTATAAAAAAATAATACGGGATGAAAAAAACTTTAATCTTGATTTTTTTATTTTCCAAATACCAACCGAGCAGTGCGGTGACATAGAAAAATATTTGTGCCCAAAAAAGCCAGGTAAATAACCGGTTGAAATCAAACAATCCACTTTGAAAAATAATAATTGCATTTAAAATTAATAAGATTGGTAAAGATAGAGGGGCGAGTGTCCATCGTAATACTCTATGTGAAATAAATTGAAAAGACAATAATCCGTATTTAAAAACATTTAACAGGCTTTTCAATCTGATAATTGATTGCAGACCTCCTGCAGAAATTCTGATTTTTCGCTTTAATTCCTCCTTAACATTGGCTGATGCAGTTTCAATGGCATAAGCTTCAGGGTCGTATTGAATGGTATATCCCTGCATTGCTACCCGAAGCGAAATAATCATATCATCGAGCAAAGTGTCTTTTTCAACGTGTTGGAATAGTTCCGTGCGTATTGCAAATAATTCACCGGCTGCCCCGACTACTGAATATAATTCGGCATCCCATTTTTTTAATAATGATTCATATTTCCAATAAATGCCCTCTGTTCCTGCAGCAGTGTCTTTGTCTTTCTGGAAAATTCTTTTTTCGCCCGAAACGCAGCCAACTTTGGGATCACTAAACAAATTTACAATTCGCCGAATGGATTCTTTGCCCAACATGGTATTTCCGTCTGAAAAAATCACAATCGGCGACTTGACAAACTTAACCCCTCGATTCATTGCGCCTATTTTTCCGCCTCTTGCATCTTCATGATACACTTCAACTCCTTTATCCGCATACTTTCTTAAAATGTCGGGAGTTCCATCATCCGAACCGTCTGTTACCCAAACTTGTCTAACTTTTTCGTGTGGATATTCCAACTCATACGAATTTTTAACTTTTGCATCTACATAATCCTTTTCATTATATGCTGCTACGAAAAGAGTGACTTCCGGTTCATAATCGGGATTGATTATTTTTTTTCTTCCTAATTTTAAAATCCGCTTTATTTTAATCATGAAATAAAGTAAAATCCCATAGCCGATATAGGCATAAAATACGATAAACAGCGAAATCCAAAAAAATATTTTTAATGTCATCATGGCTTTTAAAATTAGTTATTTGATTTAGTAGCTAACATATTAAATTCATCAATGTTTTCAAACTTGAAATCCCCAAATTGATTTAACATCTTCTTAATTTCAGTATCACCTGAATGTTTGGTTTCGATAATGAGGCAAATGTCTTTTTTATTGCTAAGTATTTTTTCCATTCCTTTCAAAACATTCAATTCCATTCCTTCCACATCAATTTTAATCAATATTTTATTTGTTTCAGTTGATACACAATTCAAATCATCAAATACCTTCAATTCAATTTCGAGAATTTCAGATGTTCTTTTTATCGGATGAATACTCGATGCACCGGGCTTCAACGGATCGTAATTGAATCTTGCTTTCGAAGCTTTCTCTGCCAAACCAATCATCATCGGTTCGATAAATTCTTCCAAACGATTTAATTGTATGTTTTTTTTCAATGAAATATAATTGGTCAACACCGGTTCAAAGGCGATACATTTCACTCCGTTTTTGGCTGCAATAATACTGTATGTTCCGATATTAGCCCCTATATCGATAAAAAGATTATACAAAGGCAACAGTGATCTGAATTTTTTTAGGACCAGATATTCATAAGCACTGTTCGCCAACTTAAAATCGATGGTGTTTTTTCGAATATGAAATAACCCGTTATTTGACTTAATAACCGTGTCGGTCGAATTGGATCTTTTTACAATTAAGTATTTAAAGCTAATCCAGGCTAATCGGAATTCACCATTTGATAAATTATCCGAAAGATATTTCAAGAAAATAAAGAACTTTCTGAAAATGTTAAGATATGATAATTTTGCAAACGAATTCATTGTTAGTTTTAAACCCTTTCCCAGGTTTGTGTTTCAGGATTATATTGTTTTAATAATTTAGCCGGATTGCCGGCAACAATGGAGTAGGGAGGTACATCTTTAGTTACTACACTACCTGCTGCAACAATGGAGTGCTTACCGACGGTGATCCCGGCAACAATAACCGAATTAGCACCGATCCATGCTTCATCTTCTATGGTGATTTGAGCGGTTGTAACAGGTTGATCATGGATTGATAGGTTAATGTCTTCATAACCGTGATTTAAGCCCGACATTACAATATTCTGTGCAAACATGATATCGTTGCCGACCTTTATCGGACCGATAAATGTATTCCCTAAACCTATTCTGGTCCGGTCACCAATAATCACATCACCAACACCGTTGTTAATGGTTGTAAAATCCTCGATGGTTGAATAATCGCCTAAACTAAAATTGTTCCAGGGCAGAACATCAATCCGGGTTCTCTTTCGGATACGCGAACCTTTGCCTTTTTTGTGTACCAATGGGTTGACAAAAAGTTTGACCCATAATCTTGGTCTGGGTTGATTTTTTGGGGTTAATGCCCAGATGGTCAATTTTTTGAGTTTTGGACTCGCTTTTATTTTTTCTTTTAATCCCATAATTATTAAATGTTTGGTGCAACTTTTAATATGGATCTATAAATTTCATTCACATTATTTTCCCAACTGTGCGATTCTGCGAATTTGATTCTTGCCAGAGTTCTTTCATTGTTGTTTTCAACGAGTGCCTTTTCGATTAGTTGCACATATTCTTCATTGTCGGATGCTAAATAACAATAATCTTTGAAAACTTCCATGGTTTCAGTTTTTGTCGCTACTACAGCTTTTCCCATTGCCAGATATTCATCAATTTTACGGGGATAATTCCCAATGGTTAAGGGGTTTAATGCTTGCGGATTAAATGCAACATCAAATGAAAGCAAATAATTTGGTAATTTATCCATTGGTCTTGATCCAATAAAATGAACATTCTTCAGACGATGTAAATCGCTGCTCTTGAATTGCTCATCTTCAGGGCCAACTAAAACGATGCTCCAATTTGGCTTTGCTTTTGCGATATGTGCTATCGTTTTAATATCCAGTCTTGAACTCTTCAATGCACCAATATAGCCGATCATTGGTTTTTTAATATCATTTAATTCAGAAGGAATTTCTTTTACTGTATTTGGATTGAATAGGGTCAGATCACATCCTTGGCCTACATAATAAGAATGCTGATTAACTTTTTTTGCTATTTGCTGAAGATAAACTGAGTTTGCAACAACCAAATCAGATTTTTGCATTAAAGCGTCTTCAAATTTTGCGCCATGCATGCGGAAATAATCCGTTGCCCGCATATTATCACGTGTATAGTAAACACTAACTTTAGGTTTTAAAATATCTTTAAAGTTTAAGGCTCTCGTGAAATCACTATCGTTAAAAATGATATAATCTTTAAATTCAAGTTTTCGTATAGCTTGAGTTATCGATTTCGCGTATTTCTTATTATTTAAATTATTTAGAAGGTTGAAAAGGGGTCTAAAGCTAATTTGGTTGATTGATTCAAGTATAACATCGGGAAACAAATTCCACATCGAATCATTAATTCTAACCAATCCATTTTCCTTGCCTTTTATGATGCTCAATCGCTTTTTAACAAGAGAATCGGACCGATGTCGAATACTGGTAAGCCTATCAAGTGGATAATTGACATAAAGTACCCTGTTTTTTTTTGCAAACTCATAGGCAAGATTCACGCAGTTACTCCCAATTGGAGAATCAAGGCTTTGCAATCCATGTACGATAATGTCTTTCCCTTTTATCATAAATGGCTTTATTGTTTTCTTTTCTTATACAAATCGTTGATGTGATTATAAATTTGATCAACAAAATTACCCCACGAATGACTAGATGCAACCGCAATTCTTTTTTTAGCTAATTCCGGTGAATCTTCTTTTAGAGCCTTATCGATTTCGATAATATATTCTTCTTTTGTTGATGGTAAATAAGTAATGTCTTTAAAATAGGCCATGAATGTGGTTTTAGTAGCAACGGTAGGTTTTCCCATAGCCAAATATTCATCTATTTTAAGCGGATAATTTATATCGGTAATCGGATTTACTATTTGAGGATTTAAGGCAACATCAAAACCTTTAATGTATGCCGCCAATTCACTGGGATCTTTTCTTCCCAAGAAAATAACGTTTGATAATTGATGCAGTTTGCTTTTTTTGAATGCTTCATCTTCAGGCCCAACCAATACCAGGTTCCAATCAGTTCTTTGTTCAGCTATGTGAACCAATACCTCAATATCAAGTCTGATTTCAGTGAGGAAGCCGACATAACCAATAATGGGCTTTTTAATCCCTTTTAAGTCACCAGGAATTTCTAATTTTCCATCATCATCATTGTATCTGCTTAAATCGCAACCCTGACCAATCATATAAGAGTTGGGATTGGTTTGTCGTGCATATTCAGCAAAATAATCAGAATTAGTGACTGTGATATCGGCTTTGGCAATAATTTGGGGCTGTAAACGACTTCCGTGATAGGCATGGTATGGAACCAATATAACGGCATCTCTTAGTAAATAAATAAATACATCGGGTTTTAATAATTCTTTTAAATAAAAACCGGTAATCATCGAATTATCATTAAACAGCAAGTAGTTTTTAAACCCTAGTTTATCGGCAGTTTCCTTTATTTTTCGAGCAAATCTTTTATCGTTTATTTTATTAAAGAAATTAAATATAGATACAGATTTTATCCAATTGATCGATTCAGACATTGTCCTTGGATACAAGGTCCACATTTTATCGTTGATTTGTTCCAGATCAGGAGCTTCACCCTTTAATATTTTAAGCCGTTTTTGAACTTCGGGCAAGTCTTTATGAAACATGGCGAATTTTCGCTGCAGTGGCGAATTAACATAGAGAACCCTGTTGTTTTTCGACATTTCCAGTGCAGTATATTTGCAGGTGCTTGCAATTCCCAAATCGAAAGGTTGTAAACCATAAACTATTATATCACGATCTTTTATCATAGGTTTAGTTGTTTTGAAGAAAGAATTAATGTGTTTGTTTATAAACCTCTTTATATAATTCGAGTACTTCTTCAGCCATCGTTCTCCATGAGAATTTTTCAGCTTGTTTCAAGCCCCTTTGTACAATATCATCCCTGTAATTTTTATCAGAAAGGATTTTGTGAATTCCTTTAGTGATTTCCTCGGGTTTAGTCGGGTCAACAATATATGCATTTCCTCCTGAAATTTCGGGCATCGAAGAGGTGTTGGAAGTTATTACGGGTGCCCCGCTTTTCATTGCTTCAAGAATAGGGATCCCAAAGCTTTCTCTCATCGAAGGATAAAGAAATAGCTCACATAAATTATAGATGGCAGGTAAATCGGTGTTTTTGATATATCCTGTGAGCATAATGTGTTCCATCAAATCTTTATGTCCGATATCGGCAAGGATTTTTTCAAGATAGCCTGCCCCAAAGTCCAACATGAGTAAAGGGATTTTTTCATCTGAGGTTTTAATAAAATCAGAAAAAGCTTTTAATACATTTGGCGTATTCTTTTTTGGATCGGTATTTCCAAGGAAGAAAATAAATTTATCAGGTAAATTATATAAAGCTTTAACTCGGGCCAATTCTTGTTTATCATCTATTTGTCGAAAATGTTCGCTCACTCCGTTATAAATGGCAACAAGTCGATTATCATTTTTTGAATGACCGAAAAAGCCTTTGATTCTATCACGTTCAAATTTTGAAACTGTGATGATTTTTTTACTCTTTTTAATGTTTTTAGGTACCACATATCGGCGATACATATTCCCGATTTTTTGATACCAGGTGCCTCCCTTTTTGAAAATAGCTATGCTTTCCATGTAGATGATATCATGCAAAGTGATAATCAAAGGTATTTTTGTATTGATTGGAGCTGTGTTACTGGTACAATGTAATATATCGCAACCTTCTGCACGCGCTGCTTTTGGTAATGCAAATTGTTCCCATGTTGGATAGGGGCCTCCGGCTAATTCAACAATCTTAAAGTTTTTTGTTTGCTTTAAACAGTGTTTGTCCTCATCCGGTTTTACAAATACCACGTATTCATTTTCGTGATCGATCTCTTGCAAATAGTTTATAAGCTCAAGAGCTACCATGTCCATTCCGTGCTTTTTTACACGAAATAGTCGTTGACCTTCAATACCTATCTTCATATTTGGTGCTTTTATATTAGTTAAGTACTTGTGTGTTCAGTATGAATGAACTTTTTGTTTGCTCCCCTAACCCTTAATAATGAAAGAAACATTAAAAAGAATGCTTTAGGCAAGGTGATCAGGGCAAATAGTGTTTTAAAGTTATAAAATTTACCGGGAATTGAAAAGATGAATGTTAAAATGACTGCTGCAAGCACATATAACCATGCCATCATCCATTCATTGGAATTGAAAAGTATTGATAAAATGTTGATGATACCTAGCAATCCAAGTAGCATAATTCTGGGAGGTTGGATGAATTGAATGGCTTTATCGAAATAGTCAAAATTTCGATATTTGAATAAATGCTTCACTGAATTCAAAAAATCCTTACTGAAATAATGAATTTGAGCCGACAACCACCTTCTTCTTTGGTTTGAGAAAACTTCTGCTTTTTGAACTTTTTCGTCATAAACATAAGCATCATCAAGGTAGCCAATAATACGTGTTTCTTTAAGAATTTGTAACTCAATTTCTTTATCAAAACCACCAACGGCTTTAATTGATTTCATCATATTTTTGAAATACTTATAATCAATGGCCATTCCTGATCCGATTAATGCGGCAGATAAACCCAAAACACGATGTCCTTTTCTGAAAATCCGGTTATTGACTTCTTCACTTATGGCATCAAGTATGGCGAAGTTTGTGTTAGTGTTTTTTGCGACCCGATGACCTTGTACAGCAGTAAATCCAAGGTTAAATGCTCGGTTAACTTTTGAAATAAAGTCAACTTGCATAATGTTATCTGCATCCAAAACAACAGCCACATCATAATCATCACCCAATTCATTCATTGCTGCATTTAATGCTTTTGACTTGGTGCTAAGTTCGAAGCTAACTTCAATAATCCTCACATTTAGCTTTGAAAGTTCATCTAGGGTTTCCTTTTTAAACGAATCTGCAATAACGATAACGTCATAGAATTCTTTGGGATAATCCTGATTTAAAGCGTCAGCGGCAACATCAATAATAACTTGATCTTCTTTGTATCCGGGTATCAATACGGCATATTTCCTCATCGCATTAAATGATGGCATTTTGGGGCGAACTGCAAAAATGCTGGCAAATGCGAAAATGAAAATGTAAAAGCTTGATAACCCTAAATATATGATCAAAATGAATTGCAAAATATCAGTAAAAATCATTGTTAAGTTTTTTTAGGTTTAACAGCATGGTTTCCTCTATTTATGGTAGAATGAATGTGAGGTGTAGGTTCAAAATTCTTTTTTGCATCTTGATAACGGAATAAAGATTTGAACATCAATATGAACCCAAGTGGCAGGCTAAAAACTGCTTTTACGGCATTGATATTATAAAATTGTTTTGGAACAGCCATGAAAATTCCGAGAAAGCAAAGAGTTGCCTGTGCAAACCAAGCGTAAAAAAGAAAGCCTGAATTAAATAGTATAGAGAATAAGCTTATGATGAAAGTTAACCCAAGCAGTATAATACGAGGAGGTAGAAGTTGTTGCATCACTTTATCGAAGAAATCAACATTGCCCCGAACAAATAATTCGACAAAAGCGTCAAAAACAAATCTCTTTGCATAAATCAGCTGAAATGCCAACCAACGAGAGCGTTGTTTTACAAAGACTTCGGGTTTACTAACTTTCTCATCATAAATATATACACTATCCAAATACTCAATTGAATGTTTATTCAATAATAATTTAAATTCAAGTTCTTTATCTTCGGCAAATGTGTCGGCTTTTGCCATTATTTTTTTAAAAATGTTGTATTCAATAACCATTCCCGAACCAATGAGTGCTGCCGATAAACCCAAAGCAACATGCCCCTTTCTGAAAACACTATTATTAATTTCTTCGCTTATTGCATCCAGAATAGAAAAATGGGTATCCATATTTTTTGCAACCCGGTGTCCTTGTATTACTTCAATTCCCGAATTCATTAATTCATTGGATCGGCTAATAAAGTTCGAATCCATTAAATTATCTGCATCCAATATTACAACAGCATCATAACCTTCGCCTGCTATTCTAAGGCCTTCATTAATAGACTTTGCTTTTGTGCTAATCGCAAAAGAAACTTCAATTACATTTACAGAAAAAGCTTTGATTTTTTCAATTGTTGATTTTTGAAGTTGATCAGCTAGTACATAAACATCATACAACTCGCTGGGATAATCCTGATTTAAAGCGTCTTTCGCCACATTAACAATAACAACGTCTTCCTTATATGCCGGAATGAGTACTAAAAACTTTCTTATTTTATTGGTAGATACACCTTTTTTTTCTTTGTAAAAAAAGGAAGCCAGGGCAAATACAAATATGTATAATGAGGCCAGCCCAAGGTATAGCAGGATCATTAACTGTAATATGGTGATAAATATCATCTGTGCCTTCTTAAATATTTGAATAAAAATACGAAATAAAAAATACTATAACATGGGGTTCTCATGTATTTCCTTATTAAATAAATTTTTTAAATGCCAACCAATTGCTCGATTATAGGCATGGAATAGCTGGAACTTCCCTTTAAAGAAAAATTTTAATGCATTTTTTGGTATTGCGACGAATAACTGATAGAAAATTCCTATGTAAAAATCTTTTCCTTTGATATTTCTTCTCATGAATACCAGACGATTTCTATTCTGATAGTATATTTTCATTGGGCTCAATTTGCCTGTTGAGATGGATTCCTTATGGTAAATCAGAGAATCATGAACATAAAACATTTTATAACCTGCTTTGTGAATCCGGGCACACCAATCGGCTTCTTCATAATACAAAAAGAAAATATAAGACATCATCCCAATTTGCTTTACAATTTCCATTGGAACCATCATGGCTGCTCCATGTGCATAAGCAGTTTCCCTATCATGATCGTACTGTCCTTTATCAACTTCGTTGTAACCTATTGAAAAATTACGCATGGTTCGATTATCAATAGGTGTATATCCGGCGTACTGAATGGTGTCGGGTGTGTGAAAAAATCTAATTTTAGGGCTAACGGCACCAATTGATAAGTCAGATTCCAGTTTCTCTAATAAAGGTTCAATAAAGTTTTCGGTAACAACAGTGTCATTATTAAGCAATAAAACATATTTCCCACGGGCTCTCATCAAACCATAATTGTTTCCGGCTGCAAAACCATAATTGATAGGGTTTTCAACCAATATAATATTAGGAAATCTTCTTTTTATTAACTTGGGATCATCATCGGGCGAACAATTATCAATTACAATAATTTCAATATTTGGATACGAAATTTTGTTCAATGATTCAATGAGTTCACAAGTAACCTCCGAATGGTTATAGTTAACTGTTATTATTGAGATAAGCGGATATTCAGTTCTCCTCTTTTTAGGGATCATAGAGTCTAATGTGATTTGTCGGCAAGTTACTATAATCTCCTGTCAAGATCAAATTTAAACTGATCTACCAATATTTTTTTTGAAAAAAAATGTTTATAAAACCAAAGAAAAGCATTTTTATAAGCATGGGCATGGGTCCATTTTTTTTGAATCAGCAATCTGAGATAATTCTTTGGGAAAGCAAATAAAACCTGATACAAACCACTTAAAATCAATAAAGGAAATTTTACATTTCTACGCATATATATTAGCCGACCGCGATTTAAATAATAGGTTTTCAGAGGACTATCGGCACCTGTCGTAGCAGAATCTTTATGATAAATGATTGATTGAGGTATATAATAAATTTTATATCCGCTGTTTCTTACTCGTTTGCACCAGTCCATTTCTTCATAATAAAGAAAAAATATTTCACTCATAAACCCGATTTTATCAATAAGTTCACTTCGAAATAAAAAGGCCGCACCGTGGGCATAATAAGTCTCTTTTTCTTCGTCATATTTACCCGACTCAAGCTCATTGAATCCAATACCCTTATTACGAATGGTAATAGGGTTAATGTCGGTAAATCCTGCATATTGAATCATCTCCGGTATGTAATAATAATATATTTTTGGACTTACGATTCCAATGCTTTGCTCCTTCTCTAATTTCCGAACCAAACTTGTTAAAAAATCAGGAGTAACAATTACATCATTATTTATCAATAAAATGTACTTGCCCTTAGCCAGTTTAATTCCGATATTATTGGCTGCTGCGAACCCCAAATTATTTTCATTTTTGATAAGTCTTAAGTTTGGAAATTTTCGTTCTAATAAAGCCAGATCATCATCTGATCCGTTGTCAATGAGGATTAGTTCAATATTTGAATACGTAATCTTGCCAATAGATTCAAACAGTTCGATTGTATCTTGTAACCTGTTATAGTTAACTGTAATTATAGAAACCAGTGGGGTGTTGTTCATCCGTTCTTTGAGATTTTTTTATGTAAATTTAGTAAATATCCTAAATGCTGGATATGTCTCTATTTTCTGATAATATTGCTATCGAATGTTTTGATTAAAAAAATCCTAATTTTTTTTTATATTTAACGTCACTAAACAAAGGCTAAATTTAAATTACATAATTAATTAATTAAACTTTCTTATGGGTTGGCTGCAAGATAATAAAGAAAAAATCATACCAATACTTAAGTTTATTCGATATGATCATAAGCAATGGGTTAGAACGGTCATGTACAGAGAATGTTATGCTCTGTTAAACCAGCTACATCCGGAAAAATTGGACACACTAGAAATATCAGGTGCTGACAACTGGCAGCATTTGGGTTTTAAATCGTATCAGGCAACTGAGTATCCAGAGTTCGATATTTGTAAAGATAAGCTGGATAAGCAGTTTGATTTAATCATAGCAGATCAGATTTTTGAGCATTTATTATATCCATATCGTGCAGCAAAAAATGTTTATGAAATGTTAAAGCCCGGAGCTTATTTTTTAGTAGCAACCCCATTCTTAATTAAAATCCATCCCATGCCGGAAGATTGTACGCGATGGACCGAAACTGGTATGAAATATTTTTTGCATGAATGCGGTTTTGATCTGGAAAATATTAAAACTTATTCGTGGGGGAATAAAAGCTGTGTAAGAGCAAACCTGCGTCGAGGTTGGGCTCCAAGAGGTTGGTTTGGATCATTAAAAAACCAAGCCTATTTCCCTGTAGTAGTTTGGGCACTTGCCCGAAAAAACTAAAATATAGATATATCTGAAAACGTTACTATGAAAGGTTCCTTTAAATTAAATTGGTTATTTGAACAATTCACTTCACTGGCGAAGATTAAAAAACAATGGAAGAATTTAAAAAATCCTTGCTCATTTTATATGGGTTCCACACTTAAATTATTCCCTGTTTTTAATAACCTTATCATCACATTAAAATTCAAAGATGGAAAGCGTATCAAAATTTATGATTTTATGTCGTTTTATATTTATAATGAAATTTTTATCGACAAATGCTACGACGTTCAACTCAATAGTGAAGAACCTGTAATTTTTGATGTTGGTGCAAATACCGGATTTTTTGCACTCAGGATGAAACAATTGTATCCCAATTCAAAGGTTTATTGTTTTGAACCATACCCTCCTTGCATAGATCAATTGAATGAGACAATTAAAATGAATGCATTATCAGATGTTCAGGTTTTACCTATTGCTGTTAGTGATCAATCTGGCAAAAGTAAATTGTATATTCATCCCACTAATATAGGAGGGCACAGTATTTTTTCTGAAAACGTAAGCGAAAATTTTGTTGAAATTGAATTGGTGACATTAGCCAAGGCACTTACGGCAAACAAAATAAGTAATAAATGTGATTTATTAAAATTGGATTGTGAAGGAGCCGAATTCCCAATTATTAAATCATTGAATTTTGATTTAAGTAAGAAGTTTGAACACATCATTTATGAACCGACCTATGATTCCTACGACATAAATGAGCTAAATAATCATATGAAATCATTGGAATATAAAATAGAGCCACAACAGAGTTTATATCATGCTTATAAATTACTAAATTAGCCAAATTTTTAATTTTTACTCAAAGCATCAATTAATAATATGATAGGAATAAGTCTTCCAAAATGGATTAAACCTCATTTATATTCAAATAAGAAATATAGTGACTTAACTACTGAGGAATTAACAGATATCAAGAATAGAATTAAAAAGTTTCAGTCTGAAAATCCGTTGGTTTCTATTGTTATTCCTGCCTGGAATGAAGCAGATAATATTTTCCGGACACTATCTTCTTTAGCTGCAAGTACAACGAAAAATGAAGTAGAAATAGTAGTAATAAACAATAATTCAACCGACAATACTCAAAAGGTGCTTGATGAATTAGGTGTGAGAAATTATTTTGAGCCAAAACAAGGAACTTCTTTTGCCAGACAATGTGGTTTGGATAATTGTAAAGGTAAGTATCATTTATGTGCAGATTCTGATACCTTATATCCACCAAGATGGGTTGATTTAATGATCAAGCCAATGGAGAGGAATGAACATATAATGGGTGTATACGGAAGATATGCTTTTATACCCCCGATTGGAGTAAGTAGGCTCTCGATGTGGATTTATGAAAGAATTGTTGGCATTTTAGTTAGAATCCGGATGCGTAAGCGTGAATATCTTAATGTAATGGGCTTCACCATGGGTTTGGTAACAGAAATTGGCAGAACAACAGGTGGATTTAAAGTGAAAAATGTTCGGGTATTTAATAATACTAAAGATAGTAAGTATTTTACAGAAGAATCGGAAGATGGAACAATGGCTTTAAACCTTCAGAAAAAAGGGAAACTGAGATTAGTTAGCAATCCGAGAGCTGTTGTGATTACTTCTTCACGAAGGATTGTATTTGATGGTGGAATATGGGAAGCATTTAAACAACGTTTTGCTGTTCATGGAAAAAGACTTATAGAATACATTATTGGGAAGAAAAACCAAACTAGTTAGCAGAATCGGTTATTCCTCTAACTTCCCGATCTAACATTGGAGCCATGAACAGAAAGCCCCAACTAATGTAAGTTAAAATACCTGTTGGAATTTGACCAAGCACACCATTTCCATAGCTGGCACCTAACACTCCTGCATAGGCGCAAGCTAATGCACTCAGTTTACCCCGAAGCTCGGGGTCTTTCACCCGAAACATTATTAAGTATGAGGATTTGGTTAGAATAAATGCAAGGATAAATAAGTGAAATGTCAAACCAATAATACCCATCTCCGCCCATATTTGAACGTACCAACTGTCAGTAGCAACATTAGCTAAAAATCCATTTGGAGAGAATCGTTGACCCCAGTTACCGGCACTACCAATTCCACCGCCGAAGGGTCGGGATGATAAATAAACTTGCAGAACCCTTCTGTTATCAAGACGAACTTGCAGAGATGCATCATCTGCAGGAAAAAAAGCAGTACGCATACGCCTGATTTGAGAAATGCCTGAGCCGATATATGTATATTTAAAGAAAACATAAATCCCAGCTATTAAAACTAAGCCCAGCATAATAACTCTTAGGTTTTTCCTGTGAATCAGATATAATAAGGCACCAATCAAGGGCACAATAATTGCACCCCTTGTTCCTGAAATCATCATCCCCCAAATTCCGGTTATACCCATTATTAGAAAGAAAATAATATCCACTGGTTTTTTTGAGTTAAGTGCAACTAGAAGTCCAACAATACCTGCAGCTCCCTGTGCAGCTCCAAACTGACCGGCATCAGTATAGAATGAGAACACCCTAAGCTCCCCGAATAATACGTGCGTGATATATCCAACCTGATCAAGCCAGCGTTGTTCTGCATAATCAAGACCAAGATAAACTTGCTGCATTCCTTTTAACGACCCCAGAATTGAGATGACTCCCCACATGTACAAGAATAAATTGAGGTGTTTAACCTTTCTGAAAAGCAGGAAAACTAAAGGGACTGTTAACATCGAATATAAGGCTACACCGCGCATAGCGTAAAACCAGGCAGTCTTGCTTAAAGCTTCAGGGTTCAATATTTCTGCTGCCGCATAAAGAAACCAAAGAGTAAGCAATATAACAATGTCATTATTAAATGCTTTTGTATCTATTCCATCATAAAAGGTTCGGAAAAATACTGCGACCAAGGTCAGAACTAAAAAAAAGTCAATAGTTAGCCCAAACGGAATCCCGGTAATGTATCTAGTTATTCCGACAGCCAACCAGGCTAATATAATAATTGTAATCAGTCCTAACCTTGGATGGGTAAATAATCGATTTAGATAAACTAACACTAAAGGAAGCAGCATTAGTACCAATGCAAATTGTAATTTAACTTGTGTCAAAATAAAACTGAATAATACAGCAATCGCAAACATGCCAATCATGAATATTGGGTCGTTGAGCTTATATGAGCCAGTATATCTCTTTAGTCTATTAAACATAGTTAACTTTGCATTTGATAAAGTTACAAAGATTTTATTGAACAATAGCAGACTTAATATCCTTAATGATGATTATGAAAAACTTCCAGCCATCCGTAAAAATTCTTCGTAAGGATAAAGAAAGCGCATTGTTCAGATAATATAATCCGACTATGATACCTATAATTGTGAACAAAATTGTTACCAGCGCTACCAATTCCAATATATTAATTACAGTAAGTTCATAAGTAAATATTTCAATAGGGAATAAAGGCATATAGTTGGACAGTATAATTCCGGCAATTGATAAGAAGAATATGAATTTGCCCAGATAGAAAATCATGAATATATCACCAAAAATGTTCGCAAGCGCCATATAAATTACTTTAATAAAATTCTTTTTAGGTTGGTTAATACTGTCCAATGCAATTCCGGTAAATTTATCTACTGCAATGAAAAGTCCATAAATACAGAAAAATCTAAAGATATTTTGTGTTACAATATATTCGGGCCCACCAAGTACATGTACAAATTGTTCCGAAAAGATGAATGCGAAAATAATAACAGGCAAAATCACAAAAGTGAGTGCACCTGAATAGGAATAAAATAAACGCTTAACTTCGTCCATATTGTTCTCAATACTGGCTTTTGACATCTTGGGGAATGCAGTCGCTGCAAAGCTCCTTAATGGGATTTCCAAAATCTCGGTCAATCTTAAAGGTACACTATATAAAGCAACACCAACAGTCCCAATAAAAGGGCTTAATCCTAAGAGAACCACATCTGAGCTTTTTAATAAATTGGCCCCAATCAATGTTCCGGTAGTATATTTTCCAAAATTTAATATGGTTTTATTTGTTTGCTTATTAGCATTAAAGATATAATGATAACCATCCCATTTATTTAACATGGAGTGAATAGAAACGGCTAAATTAATGGTCAAAAAAGCGTATAGAATTGGCATGATCCCTAAGTGGAAAAATAAAAAATTAATAATTAGAAAGATGAAAAATCCACCATCTCTTAATAAATTGACCAATAATATTTTTCCGAACTTTTGATCAGCATATAAAACTGATATTGCAAGATTGAAAGGCAAGTTGGCAAAAGAAAGAATAGGGTACCATATAAAAAACAAGGAATAGCCTGATCCCTCGATGGTTGTTGGAAATAGAAAATAAGCAATCCAAATAATAATGGCAAGAAGTATAGTCGCCATGAGCCCAAGCACCCAATTCGTACCTATTAGTTTTTTTCGATCATCATTTTTTGCTCCTGATAGAAATCTAATGATGGCCGTTCTGGTAAGACCGAACCGTAACATTTCAAAAAAATTCCCGGCCGTAACAAAAATAACCCATTCACCAAAAATATTTGGTTCAAGTGAACGTACCAGCAACATGAAGCTTAAAACCCTAAAAATAGCAGCCCCAAGATTACTCGCCAACGATAAGAAGTTATCGTTACTTAGTGCTTTAAAAAAGTTAGATTTCACAATTGTCGTTTTATTCAACCCTTACCTTGACCCTTAATCTGAAAGGATAGGTAATAATGGTTTTTAACTTTTTTCTTAACGATCTTTGCTCATTTTCAGGAATATCATTGATTATATCATCTAAAGAGTTCAGTTCTGTTAGATTTAGAACGACCATGGGCTTTTCTCTTGATACTTCCTGCATAGTTTTTAGTGCTGCAGAATCCGAAATTCTCCAATAGTCATTTGCTTTAATGATAAGTAACGGTACATCAACTGAACTCATTAACTCAAATGGATATGAATTGAAAATAATTGCAGGGATTTCTAAGAAAATATAATCATACTTATAATTGTCTTGTCTAAGGTAATTACTTAGCAATAACTCATTAATATGTTTGATTTCCACAAATTTATTATCGATTTGGTAGGTAATGGTACTGTCAAAATCATTGCCCTCAGTAGTTGTTTCATCTTTTGAATAATTCAAAAACAATACTTTTTCGCCATAAGAACGCAGTTTATTAATTAGTGCTGTTGCAACAGTTGTTTTCCCAACTTGTCGCTGAGTACTAAATATTAAAATCAGGTATGGCTTTTCGGAGGTGAATATTGAATTATGGGTGATATGCAATTTTATTTGTTGTAAAAGCATTTCCGTCAGACGGTTACAGGTATATGAACAATCCCGACCGGGTTCCACGATAGGATATGCACCGGCTAATTTAAGATTTGTTGATTTTTCAACTGCCGATGGATTTTTAACACTGGTATCAAAATACTCAAGCATTAAAATTATGAAGGCGACAATGAAGAATCCAAATACGCCTGCTACTAAGATCAATAGTTTGGTTCGTGATGGATTTGCCTGCAGTGGGAACGATGGCTCATCAACAATTTTAATATTGGAAGATAGTAAATTGTTTTGTTGTTCCATTTTTGCCACATTGAAACTATGCAAAAACTCCAGATAAGATTGCTCCGCTACACTTATTTCTCTTTCAATCCGTTTTAACATAGCACCTAAAGGAGCAAAAATTTGATAGATACGCGTGAAATCTTGTTTTCTATTACTAAGTACCCGTAAACTTGCCTGAGCTTCAACGAAAGAAATGTTATTGTTCATGTACTCCACAAGTAAATCTTTAATGGGGATTCCTTCATTTGATCTGGAATATAAAAATAATTGATCAACATGGGCCTTTACCTCATCCTTAATTCTTTTGGCTTCAGCTTTTAGGTTAACCAGATTAGAGCCAATGTAGGGGTCATATTCGGTAGATATTTCATTAATGATAACCAGTTCAGATATTTCTGAGATCCGTTTCATTTTTTGCATGATGATATCGCTCTTTAAATAGATGCTGTCTTTTCCCATCAGTTTTGTTTTCAGTTCTCGTAAAGCAGCTGAAGCTGATGCAAGCCTAATTTGTTCGTTTTGATAGTAAAGATCTAAATCTTCCTTTTGTGCCGCAATGTATTTACTTTGCTCATAATAGTTAATAATATTATTTTCTTTGTTAAATTCAAGAAGCCTATCTTCAGCATCCTGTAACTTTGCATCAGCTTCTTCCACTTTTCTTTGGTAATATGCTACAACTTCATCTGTTTCATTTGATTTCAGCATGGTGTAGTTCTTTATGAATACTTCAGCCAGTATTTTAAGTGTTTGTTGACAAATACCGGGATCATCTGCCTGATATGAAACTCGAATAAAATCGGAATTGCTTACTCTGTAAACTCCGGAATTAGACTTAATACTTGCAACACTATAATGAGGATGATTATAATGCAGCAATTCGTAAATAAAATTTGTATCGCTGGAATTATAATAATTAGTGAAATTATCAACTGTATGATAAAAGTCATCCTTTCTGATATAAGGAGGTATTACAGGGTCTTTTTTATATGGCCATTCAAACCTGCTAAAATCAATCTTTGCTTCGTCCGGGTTAATGATTACCGTTGAGGTATTAATTTGATTGGTTGAATTATCAGTATACCCTGAGGCAGTTGGAGTAATCTTTTTTATCATAAGTCTGTTGCCAACAATCAAATCATCTGAATATAGATTATTTTGCCTTCTGATATCATTGATACTTGTATTATATAGCCGGGATATAGTGTAAACATTTTCTCCCGGTTTTACAATGTGATATAAATAGTCGGTAGGAAGTTCTTTATGAATAATCAAAGTTTGTCCCACATTTACTGAATTATTTCTCAAATTATTTTGATCCACAATTTCGCCTGCACTGATATTATACATCGCAGCAATAGAGTATAAGGTTTCACCGGGGCGTACGGTGTGAAATATACTATTATCCGATTTATCTATATTAGTCTGAGGTTGAGTAGAAGTATTTGAAGTGTTGGATGTGGCGCCTAATAATTCGTTTGATTTTTTTGACGAAATTTGTTGTTCAAGTCCTTGTATTTCCTGTTCAAGTCTTCTTATTTGCTCTTCTTTATCTCTTGCCAATCCCATCTTTCCATTTTTTACTACCAAGTCTTTTACGTGTTTTGGAACAATTTGGTGTAATGTGGCATGATTACTGGCTGAGATATATTGTGGATTGGGTTCTTCAAGTGAGATATCTTGGGCTAAGAGTCGTATCGCCGTATTCTCAATCGTTTGATTTGCTTTAATGAGATTTATTAGATTATCAAATTGGATATTTGTTGAAAAATAATCGACAGACCTACTGTTTGTCGATTCAATTGAATAACCGGTGGCAATCCCTGTATAAATAATAACTTCTGAAGAATAGGTTTTTGCTTGATTACGCGTGAATATGTATACGAGTAATGCCATGGATAATGGTATCGCAATAAGTAAAAACAAATGTCTTTTTATCAGTTGTATAACTTTGTGTAAATCCATTATTTTAATACATTAATGAGATTAAACCTGATACCTACTAATTCCTCAAGTAAAGTATACGCACTATTAAATCTTCCTACCGTTAAGGCGTAATCAGTAGCTCCCCTGGTTTGATAATCTTTTTGTCGGGCATATTCTTCAGGCGGTATATCACCTATTAAGAACATATTTTCTGCGTTACGCATCATCATATCAGCAACTTGCTGATAATCATTGGTTATTTTTAAAATTTCCTGTTGTTGCATTAATATGTTATATGTTGCAATAACTTCTTGTCTAATAACCCTTACATGAATTTCTCTGTTAACAATGGCTATTTCTCTGTATTTTTTCTTTTTATTAATCTCATTTTTTCGGTCCACAGCATAAAAAATAGGCATTCTAACATAAATCCCGGCTCCATAGTTAAGCCTTCTCGATTCATAAAGATAAAATTGGGTCTTTTTTACAAACTCATCACGTTCACTATAGAGGTAATTACCATAATTAACAATCATGTCTAATCCCCAATGCTGAAGCCATTGTCTTTTAGCGGATATAATTTCATATCTTGTGAAATCTGCATTTAATTCATCCATTTTAATTTGTGGCGAATTAGCAATAGCTGAATCAATAAGGGCTTCAAGAGGAGGCAGCTTTTGCGCTATGTTATCTCTAATTGGATTAAAAAACATCGAACTGTCTATCACTTGAGCTTCCACAACAGAAGTAAAGGCAATGAAAAAAAGAGGAACTGATATTTTTATTAAGAGTTTATTCCAACAAACCATGGGTTCTGTTTTTTCGAAGAATTATGATATTTAAAATTATAAATTTTCAACTAAACAAACTACAATTATTTTATGATAAATAATTAAGGCAAATTCAAATAGTTATTAAAGAGTTTTTAACAGTTAAGTATTATGTAATATGTTAAAATTTACCTATATAAGAACTGTTTGTAAATTCAAAAAGTAAACTATTATACGTTTTCTTTTTGAAAAAGAGCTGGAATTGTTCGCAATATCAGCTTAATATCACCCCAAAAAGAATAAGTTTTAGCATAATGATTGTCTAAAACTTTCCGTTCTTCTTCAGACATTTCGCCCTTTCTTCCTCTCAATTCTACTTGCCATAGTCCAGTAATTCCAGCCGGACCTAAGAACCTTTCACTCCAATCGTCGGATGTTAATAATTCAGCTTCGTATAAAGGCAATGGCCGATTACCAACAATCGACATATCGCCTTTTAAAACATTGATTAATTGAGGGAGTTCATCAATGCTTGTGTTTCTAATAATCTTCCCAATCTTGGTTACGCGTGGGTCATCTTTAATTTTAATAAATGTTGATGATTCAGAAGATTTTTTAAGTTCATTGTACCAATATTCGCAAACTTTATGTCCACCTGTATAAAGAGTGGGTGAGCAATAGAGTCCTTTCTTTAACTTTGAACACCTTGGACATTGATTCTTTAAATAATCGTCTGCATTATTCGAATCCTGTTCATGATTGTTTTTAGAATATTGATTGAGATGATCTAATTCTTTCAATCTGGCATCCGATCCATGATACATTGATCTGAATTTGTAAAAATCGAATATTTTATATCCAGTACCTACTCTTTTTGATGTGTAGTAAACCTTACCTTTTGATTCAAGCCTGATTGCAAGGGCAGCAAAAATAAAAACAGGAGATAGGAGCAATAAGGCGAAGCCTGAAACCATGATGTCAAATAATCGTTTTATGATCGGCACACTATAATCATGAACGTTCTTTTTTGTAACCTTCTCTTTTGAGTAATTTGCTTTAAAAGATTTTAGAAATTCAATACGGGTATAAATTTCCTCAATATTTATCGGAATGATGTAAAAATCATCAATTCGTTCTTTAATTGCAAGTTTATAAAGCTTCTCGTCCTGTTCGTGTGTAATGAGAATAAATGGCGTTTTAGGGTGCATGCCTTCATTTCTGATCATTCTGAAAACTTCTATCCCATTTATGCCTGGTAGATGTGCCTCTGAAATTATCCCATCCAATTCCTCAAGAGTCCTAAGTTTATTGATCGCCTCAAGTCCATTTTCAGTTAAAATAATACCGAAAAGAAGGGACGAATCCTGATATTTCTTGATGACTTCCTGATTGCCACCGATATAAAGAATATTTAATTTCTTTTTAGTTCCGTTTTCCATCAAATTCAAAGTTAACGATTGAATTATGATTTCCTAGAGATGAGTAATTCAATTCTGATGGATAACTCTTCAGGATTAAATGGTTTTACGATATAATCGTCGGCACCCAATTTTAAGCATTTAATTTTCTCCGCTGTACTTTCTATTCCAGATAACATGATTAATGGGATGTGCTTAAAATAACCACTTGCGCGCAAATTTTTAATGAAATCATATCCATCCAAATTAGGCATTTGTATGTCAGCTACTATTAAATCAGGTATATTCCCTTCTTCCAACCAAGTTAGTCCTTCCATCCCGTCATTCTTTGTCACAACATTGTATTCCCTTTTAAGGAAATTCTCCAATAACATACGGATGCTGAGCTCATCGTCAATAATAAGAATCTTTTTTTTCATGTAGTTAGTATTTAATATTCGCGCAAGACTCAGTTCGAGCCAAATTAATTTGATGTAAAAATAGTATATTTTAGTTATTGGACATCTATGTTTGTAATAATTTATCTACAAAAAATAGTTAATAAATACAAAAAATGAGTTTGCATTATTTTTCGGCTAACAATTTTTTTAAATCGTTTATTTCATCCCTTAGTCTTGCGGCTGTTATGAAGTCAAGTTCTTTTACTGCTGCTTCCATTTGTTTCTTATTATTCTGAATAGCTTTGTTGATCTGATCTTTATTCATATATTTTACGACAGGATCAGCTGCAATGGTATGTTCAAAAGATTTAATGTATGCTTTTGTATTGGCAACAGCAGATTGTCCCATAATTGACTCTCTGGACTTGGTGATCTGTGTTGGCGTAATATTATATTTAGTATTGTATGCAATTTGTTTTTCCCTTCTCCTATCAGTTTCATCCATGGTTATTTGCATCGACTTTGTAATTTTATCAGCGTACATAATTACTCTGCTTCCCAAATTTCGGGCAGCCCGCCCGGCCGTTTGTGTCAGTGACCTTGCTGATCTGAGGAATCCCTCCTTATCCGCATCCAAAATTGCAACGAGCGCGACTTCCGGTAAATCCAGGCCTTCTCTTAATAAATTTACGCCAACCAATACGTCGTAAACACCAAGTCTTAAGTCTCTTAAAATTTCAACCCGATCAAGCGTTTCTACGTCCGAATGAATATAACTGCATTTGATGTTCAGACGAGTCATGTATTTTGTAAGTTCTTCCGCCATTCTTTTGGTAAGGGTCGTAATCAAAACACGTTCATTTTGGCTCACTACTCTTTCTATTTCATGAAGCAAATCATCAATCTGATTTTGACTTGGGCGTACTTCAATAACCGGATCCAATAGCCCGGTCGGCCTGATTATTTGTTCGACATAAATACCATCCGAAAGCATTAATTCATAATCGGCAGGGGTTGCACTTACATATATGGCTTGACCAATTATACTCTCAAATTCATCGAATTTAAGAGGCCTGTTATCCATGGCTGAAGGCAGTCTGAATCCATATTCTACAAGATTATGCTTCCGTGATCGATCTCCACCGTACATTGCTCTTACCTGAGGAATCGTCACATGACTTTCATCAACAACCAACAAAAAATCATCCGGAAAATAATCGATCAAACAGAAGGGGCGACTACCGGTGTCACGTCCGTCAAAATATCTGGAATAGTTCTCAATTCCTGAGCAATATCCCAGTTCCCGCATCATTTCCAAATCGTAGGTTACTCTGTCTTCAAGCCGTTTTGCCTCCAGGTTTTTTCCAATTTCTTTGAAATAGGCCACTTGTTTTACCAAGTCATCTTGGATGTTATAAATAGACTGTATCATTTTATCTTTAGAGGTGACGAATATATTTGCCGGATAAATGGTCATGTCCTCCATCGATAAAATAGATTTGCCCGTAACAGGATCGAAGGTTTCAAGTTCTTCAATTTCATCTCCCCAGAAAACGATGCGATAACAGATATCTGAATAGGCCGGGAAAACGTCCACCGTATCTCCTTTTACCCTGAAGTTACTCCTGTTTAACGCAATTTCATTTCGTGAGTATAAGCTTGTAACCAAGGCATGCAAAAAAACATTTCTGCCGATTTTGTCCCCTAATTTCAAACGAATCACATTATTTGTAAAATCATCGGGATTTCCAATACCATAAATACATGAGACTGATGAAACAACAATTACATCCCTTCTTCCCGATAGTAAGGATGATGTGGTGCTTAATCTTAATTTCTCAATTTCATCATTTATTGAAAGATCTTTTTCAATATAAGTATTTGTTACCGGTAGGTATGCTTCAGGTTGATAATAGTCGTAATAGGAAACGAAATACTCTACTGCGTTATTCGGAAAAAACTGTTTGAATTCGCCATAAAGTTGGGCTGCAAGCGTTTTGTTATGACTCAAAACCAAAATAGGCCTGTTAAGCTGATTAATTACATTGGCAATGGTAAACGTTTTACCCGAACCTGTAACACCTAAAAGGGTTTGTGCTTTATCGCCACGCAAAACACCTTCCATCAGTTGTTTGATAGCTTCGGGTTGATCCCCGGTCGGTTCAAAATCAGAAGTAAGCTCGAATTTCATATATTTTATACTGGAATTCAAAAATACGAATTCATCAAATCAACTTCTGTATTATTTCAAATTTAATTTGGTTTTTATGGGATAATGATCGGATAAATTAATTTTGATTTCCTCATAATCGAAAGATTTAAAATGCGGATCAAAAAGAATATAATCAATACGGAATGCCGGTAAAATGCTTGCAAAAGTTTTTCCAATTCCAATGCCACTATCAACAAAAGCATCATGCATTCCGGCAGAGAGATATCTATAATTATAAGAGCAGGACAATTCGTTGAAATCTCCACATAAAATCACAGGATAAGGAGAGTGTGAGATATGGTTTTTTAAAACTATAACTTGTTTGGTGCGGTTAATCAATGCTTTACGTAATTTATTAAGCAATAAACCGGTATTGGGTTTTTGTATGCTATCACCGGTGCTAATTCCTGAAACAAAAGCATAGTCAACGTAATTAAGACTGATTGATTCCAGATGAATGTTATAAATCCTGATGGTATCATCTGCGCGTATAACATCGATGAAAGTGCCAAATTTTCTTGTTTCTGCCAAGTCAAGGTTTCCCGAATTTATGATGGGAAACTTGCTGAAAGTTGCCATTCCAAATACTTTGTTTTTTTTGGGATTGAAATAGCTCTCAAAATAGTAATTGTTCGATCCCAGTTGTTGTTTTAATTGGGCATGCGAAGCATAAATATTTTCACCAATATAGTTAAACTCCTGTAAGCATACGATGTCACTATTTTGGGATTCAATAAAATTAAAAATCTCATGCTGGATTTCTTTATCAAAAACACCTTTGCTCGACTTCTGTGAAAAATTATGGACATTATAAGATAATAATGAGATTGATTCAATTGGTCCGGCTTGCTTCCCGACGAAACTAAACTGAATAAATTTTCCGATCAAATTAAACCCGATTAAAATTGCAGTCAAAGAAATTAGAAAATAACTTCGTCTGAAACCAATCCATAAAATGATAAAAAGCAGATTTGTAATGATGAGTAAAGGATAGGCCATCCCAAAAATGGATATTGCCCAAAAATCAACAGGATTGATATAAATTGACAAATAAGATAGTCCGAGAAGTATAATAAAGATATAGTTCAGATAGAGTAAATATCTTAAAATGTAATTTTCCGGTTGTGGTTTTCCTTTCACTATTTGTTACTGCTTTTGAACAATAACTCTTTTTCTTTTGAGGTCAGGCTGCTATATCCTGATTTGGATATTTTTTCAAGGATAAGGTCGATTTCTTTTTGTTGTTTGATTTTAGCTCTGTTAAATTCTTCATCAGTTACCGGGCGTTTACTGTAATTCGGATTGCTGTATGATTTTCGAGGCTTACTAGCGTAAAAGAATTTAGGCATTTTAAGAAAGTTCCAGTTCATCGCAAAACCATTTTTTGTTAACCAAATATAGGCAAAACCCCATATAGCACCCCCTAAATGCGAAATGTGGCCACCTGCATTGCCTTTTTGAATGCTCAAAACATCGATGATAATAAAGAAAACGGCTAAATGTTTTAATCGAACTCTGCCTACTATTATCAGGTTTACATAATAATTCGGAACGTGGGTGGCAATGGCAACCAAAATGGCAATAACTGCGGCAGAGGACCCAAGTAAAGGAACTGAAAAGAGCACTTCCCTTTGGAAAACGGGAAAGAAATTATAGGTAAAAACAAATAATAATGCTCCGAAGAGACCTCCCCAAACATAAACACTGAGCAATTTTGCGGAAGTCAAATATTCAGAAAATATTCTTCCGCCAAAGTATAACATCACCATGTTGAAAAATAAATGGAAAAATTTTTCCTGAAGAAACATATAAGTTAGCAATGTCCATGGTTTGAGCAAGAGTTCGCTTACATTTGAAGGAACGGCGAACCATGTAATAAACAGAGAACTACTATGGTTTCCGACAATATCATTACCTGATTGAGTTAGCCAAAAAAACAAATTAATAATGCTGGCTAAAATGAAAATTGCAACATTAATTAAGATCAGACGTGAAAGTAAGGACCGCTGCTTAAAAAAAGTTTTAACCTCCTCAATCGGGCTATTATTTATATACATATTTCTTAGCTAATTTCGTTTCCAATATTTGATCAGGAAGAAACCAAAAATCATGCCTCCTAAATGCGCAAAGTGGGCAACATTATCGGCCGGGTTATTTGCAACACCGGAATAAAGTTCTATCGCTCCATAAATCATCACAAACCATTTGGCTTTTATCGGAATGGCAAAATAAAGATAAATTACTGCATTTGGGAACAGCATTCCGAAAGCAAGCAATAAGCCGAAAACCGCACCTGATGCACCAACTGTAGGTGTATTGATCATCGCGTTTAATTTAGCCATCGCATCATTAGAATAATTCATTCCTTGCTGGATCACGCTACTTCCTTCTCTATAAACAATATCGATCAAATCAGGGCTTAGCGCAGCCTCAATGGATTGAATACGTATAAATGTTACAAGCATTTGTATCAAGGCAGCTCCTATTCCCGTAACCATATAGTAAGTCAGGAATCGCTTTGGGCCCCAAACTTCCTCCAATGTTTTCCCGAACATCCACAATGCGAACATATTAAAGAAAATATGGCTCATGCCACCATGCATAAACATGTATGTGACCAATTGAAATGGATTGAATTGCTCAGACTCAAAATAATGCAAACCCAGATGTTTACTTAAATCAGTATGAAAGACATTTTGAAAAGTAATGGTGCCCAGAAAAAAAAGCCCATTTATAATTAATAAGTTTTTTACTACAGGCGGTAAAATATTAAATCCTGTAGGCCTAAACTGCTGATAATTCATATATTCGTTTTTTAATTAAACAATCCTTCAACTTCTTCAATCGAAATTACTTTAAATATTGCTTTCCCTCCGGGCGAAACATCAGGTATTTTGCAGGCAAATAATTTATCGATCATGGCATTCATTTCTTCTTTTTGAAGATTTACTCCCGATTTGATAGCCATATTAGCTGCCAATGCACTTACTAAATTAACCCTTTTATTAAGATTTAAATCAATCAGATTTTTTCGGTAATTCTCAATAATCCTGTCAAGACTGTCTTTGATGTTTATGTCCTTTAGGTCAGCCGGCTGACCTGTAATTACATAGGCATTCTTACCTAATGCATTTATTTCAAAGCCCAAAATTTTTAAATCATCTTTAATTTCATCAATAATGGCAGCATCCAACGAACTAAAAGTAATTGTTTCGGGGAATAATTCTTGCTGCGAATGGGAAACCTGTCCTTCAAATACGTTCATATATTCCTCGAACAGAATTCGCTCATGTGCCCGACTTTGATCAATTACCATAATACCTGATGCTACAAATGTCACGATAAAACGTTGCTTGATCTGAAATATTTTTTGGTTGGTAACTTTACTCGAATCGGCCTTTAAATGATCAAGTTCAGTTTGCTGCTTACCTCGACTAATTTCCTGTTCGAAATTTTCCTTATAATTGATGTTCCCTTGATAAAGTTTCCCCCAGTTTTCATAATTTCTTATTTCTCTTGGCGTTCCTGCCAATTTTTGTCGTGATTCAAAGGGATTATAATCAGTATTTATTTTTATGCTGGGTTGATTTACCTGAATACCTATTGGTGGCTCAGGGAAATCTAGCGACCTTTCGGTTTCAAAATCGAGTGAAGGCGTAATGTTGTATTTGCCTAATGCTTGCCTTATAGCCGATCTAAGTAGAGCATACAAGGTTTTATTGTCCTGAAAATTGACTTCTGTTTTTGAGGGATGGATGTTAATGTCAATCATTTTTGGATCAATTTCGATAAAAAGAAAATAGCTTGGAAAGCTATTTTTTGTGAGCAATTCCTCAAAAGCCGCATCAACTGAGTGGTGCAAATATGGGTGTTTGATAAATCTATTATTGGCAAAGAAAAACTGTTCACCTCTTGTTTTGCGTGCAAATTCTGGCTTTCCAACAAAACCATAGATTTTAATTTTTTCGGTTTCTTGTTCTACCGGTACAAGCCGATTCGAATATTGTGATCCAAATAATCCGGTAATTCGTTGTTTTAAATTTGAATTATTCAGATGAAAAACCATTTTTTCGTTGTGATGAAAAGAAAAAACAATTTCAGGATGAACCATGGCAACCC